>JACCDG010113634.1_pt1 | contig 289881 bp, 396 predicted proteins | sample 7442471 | NCBI WGS metagenome assembly JACCDG01 (sample SAMN15323444, study PRJNA562643) | freshwater metagenome | isolation source: river surface water | place: USA:Blue River Watershed | collected 2017-08-17
AAGCCAGTCATGAAGTACGTGGTCATGGGCATGATCGTCACCGATGAACCGCTCGTGAATGTTCCCATCGAGTCCTCTCAACAGCTTCTGGCTGGTGGTCCTGTGGCTACCAGCTTGATCACCGAAGCACTAGAGGCCATGAAGTCGGGGGATCCCATTCTTCACGGAAGCCCAGCACTTGGGGATGCCTCCAACGTGCTAGTGTCCCTGACCGACATCGTGTTCGCAGAAAATGAAGAGTTTTGAGGCGTCATGCGCGCCCAACGACCCTCCAGAGAACAAGCTAACGCCGCGGTTCAGAAATTCCTCCAAGACCTGTTCGAGGTATCGGAGCCACTTTCGTTCACGATTTCGGAAGACGGGGAGGATGGGTGGGCGTTCACGGTCTGCGCCGACGACTGCACCAGCTACGTTCACCACGACCTTACCATTGAGTGGTACGGAAGTGCGTATCCAGAGAACTATCAGGCATAGAACTCTTGCGTGGCCATAGAAAGTAGGTATACTCTACGCATGGCTACCGAACCCAAGCTCCTGACCCGTGACCAGTTCCGAGCGAGTGTCTTCGCCCGCGACGGACACACGTGCGTTTTCTGCGGAGCCAAGGCAGCGGATGCTCACCACATCATCGAGCGTAAGTTGTGGGGAAACGGTGGGTACTACCTCGACAACGGGGCCAGTGTCTGTGAGCCCTGTCACCTTCGCTGCGAGTCCACGGAGTTCTCGGTCTGGAATCAGCGCAACATGTGTCTTTCTTGGGATGAGACCCAGGAGTGGTTCCAGCTTCTTGGAGTTACGTCGGTGCCTGTTCTCTACGATGGTGTGTACGACGAGGACACCATCCGTGATCTAGCCAAGAAGCTCGATTTCTCGAAGAACGAAGGGTACGTGGTCCGGCGCGCGGACTCTTTCAGCTACAGCCAGTTCCGTACCCACCTCGCAAAGTTCGTGCGTCCTTCCCACGTCCAAACCAACAGGCACTGGTCTTCGCAGGCCGTCATCAAGAACAAGCTCGGTTGAACCATGACTGAAAACTACAACGACAAGATCCAGAAGATTCGTGACCTCTTGAACCAGGCACACCTGGTGGCCATGGAGATTTCCAACGCCGACTTCGATGCCATGTTCAAGGTCACGGACAGTGAGAACGGCAACAACTACTCGGACATCATGGCTGAGGCAGCCAAGTCAAGGTCGTTGATTGAAAACATCACCTACGACCTCAACATGACCCTGAGGAACGCGGGGTTCAGGTTCTCACGCGAAGAGGCCTACCGCAGGGCGGCTCATAACCTGAATCGCCCTGTGGTTCATGCTTTCCGCATTCCCAAGGACTTCATTCTTTACCAGGACGTCTTGGCGTATGTGAGACAGTATTCCCCAGACTCGAAGGCTTTCGTTTCCTTGGAGTCTGCCGAACTGTGGACGAGTCAACGTGCTGGGAGGAAGGGCCCTGGATCCAACGGGGACATGTGGGTGTACTACCTCACCTACGACCCTTCTACGGACAGCACTACCTTGACCAAGAAAGTTCGCGTGTCATGAATCGCCGTCGGTGCCGCAAGCAGCTTCATAGGCAGAAGAACCAGCGTAGTTTCTGGGGCCAAAGGGGTTACCTTACTATCAGGCTGCCAGCGTCCGTGGTTCCTGTGGAGCCGGACATGAGCATGTTCGAGGTGTACGGCCCCAAGGAAGATTCGATCATCGACTCCAGGTGTATCGAGACTTCGCACGGTACCAAGGTCTTCCAGGTGTCTTCGTGCGTCACCTCGGGCGGCTATCCATGTGACCAGGACCGCACGATTTTCGACATCAAATCCACTGAATACGGCGGTTGGTCGTGGTCGGAGATCCGGCACGTCTGGGTCCCCCAGGACAAGTCGAGATTCAAGTTCATTTACCTGCCCGTTCCTGACGAGCACGTGAAGCGAGCGAGTGAGCACATCCAGTGGACCAACATCGTGGAAGGGAGCTACAAAGAGAAGAACCTTCCGAAGGTCGTGGAAACGCTCGTTCGCTACTTTTGGCCGAAGACCCACTACGTGGCCGTGACCAAGGATTACTACGAGTTCACCTACTCCGTGAAGCCGTGGTATGTGCGCCAGTTCGTGCGTGATGATCTCAACCGCGTGCTCAACGAACTAGACCGCATGGTCAAGAACGGCGATCTTCCGTGGTACAAAGTCCTCCGGTAGACTTGACACCTATACTTATTGTGAGTATACTACGGTCATGACCAAGTTCGTGCACACGTTCGATCTCCTGGAAGCCTATTGCAAGGTGGCGCAGAAGTGGGGTGTCTACGCGTCGTGGGCTTTCGAGATCGAAACGGACATAGACGAGGTGTTTGGTGCGTGTCCGCTTCTTGATTACCACGACGTCTTCAAAGGGTCCGTGGTGTTCATCTACGACACCGAGGAAGAGGCACAGAACGCGTTTCTCTCGTGTGTTGGAGAGGCTGGGCCCACGAAGGTCAACCCCTACAAGGGCCCTGTGAAGGTCTTCGCCGTACTCGCGGGCCCCATGGGACTTCTGAAGGAGAACACTTAGGAAGTCAGCGTACGGTGACACTACACTAATGTCACCGAGCGCTGACTTTTCCAAGGAGTTTTATGGCTACGGTTGCGTCTAGACCCACTGCTCTCGTCCATGCGCTGGAGTCCCTTGGTTGGGCTCTTGTGGCCGTGGATTCGGACAGTGACCGAGGAACGGCTAGGGTGTGTCTCAAGAGCACGGAGGGGCGTGTACTCACGCTCGACCGTGACCACATCGGAAGGTTGACGCTCACCAGGGAACAGCAACGTGCGACTACGGCTACGGTGGGACGGAAGGGCGACCGGTCTCGTGTGGATCGTGTAGAGACCGAGTTCCTTGGCCGTATGAAGTTCACCACCCCAGACGAAGCTTTCCACTACCTCTCAGGATACCTTGTCGACAACGGGAACGGTAAGCAGCTCCCATCAGGCATCATTCGACTGCTAATTGGTGCGTGATCGCGGAAATTAGCACGGACGATACGAGATAGTCTGGACATATCCACTGTATTCACAGTAAACCCACAGGCAGCAAAGCTGTAGTCCCTATCTTAGGGCTACACATTGAGGTGCAGTCTGTGAAGCCTCGTCTTGGAACCAAGAAGCACACGCAGTGGGTAGCAGAGCGCATCGACGCCTGTAGCACTGACCTCAATGTCCCCATCTCCGCGCTACGGCGCGATGAGTTCGTGGACTGGCAGTCTACCCTGGATGAAGAGGAGGACCATGTCACCAAGCACGACCTCATCCAACTTGGAGGCTGGACCCGAGTAAGGGCTTACGCTATGGACGAAGCGGGGACTGAAACCCCGTCCGTGGCTGTCCTCGGAGAACGTCGTGCTATCCAGCACCGCAACACCCACCGCAGCGCCCTAGAGCGCCACCTAGGGGACATCGAGACCATCTCTTCGAGGCTCCGTGAAAGTCTCGCAGATGCGATCAAAGCCAAGCCCGCGAAGGTCTCGAAGCTGCATAAGCCTCGTACCAAGTGGGCTAAGTCCTCGAAGCACGAGATCGTCCTCCACATCAGCGACACCCACTTTGGTCAGTGTGTGGACTCCGCCGAAGTAGTCGGTGGCCGGTACGACTGGGAGATCGCAGCACGCCGCATGGGGTATCTCATGCACACCGTAGCGGGCTACCGCCTAGAGAACCGCAAGACCACGACTCTGCGGTTGGTAGTCAACGGCGACCTCATTGAAGGCAAGATCCACAACGACGACCGTGGTGTGGACATGATGGCTAGTCAAATTGACGGGGCGCGTCAGCTGCTCACGTCGATGATCGACTACTTGCGTCACCACTTTCCACGTATCGAGGTCATGTGCCAGAGTGGCAATCACGAACGTTGGCCATTCCGTGGACCAGGGCGCCCGACTGCCCAGAAGTACGACTCAGCTACGACAGTGGTCCTTCGTGGGGTGGAGCAGATCTTCCGAGCCTGTCCTGATGTGAGATTCCACTTACCTGTCACACCATTTTCGGTGTGGAAGGCGTGCGGCTGGAACTTCTTTGCCACTCACGGAGACGACGTCTTCCAGATTGGAAACCCATCCAAGGGTCTTCAGTACGGTGGGCTCCCGAGCAAGCTCTACAACATCGAGACGTGGTTGCGGTCAACGTCTCAGCTCGACGGCCGCGTGAACGTGGTGATGCTCGGGCACTATCACCATCCAACGATTACGCAGATTCCTGGCCCTAAGCCCCAAGCGCTCCTGACCGTCAATGGTTGTGCCAGCGGCCAGACAGCCTATGGTCAGACCATTGGCATTCCCGCGTCGTCTCCTGTGCAGACGTTCTGGGAAGTCACGGAGCAGCAAGCTGTGAATGGCTTTCACATGTTGGCTCTTGATGACGCGGATGACACGAAGTCGTGGGAACAGATCGTTCCCGTGCCTACGCCCATTGGTAGAGAGATCGCTAAGTGCGTGGCTGCGCCCACGGACTTCTACGCGCTCGTAAATGCAGTCACCAAGACAAGCTCACGGTGACCGGCCATGAAGGTTCGACTCCGCCGCCACGACCATGACAAGCCATTGATCGAGTATCTCGATTCGCGCCTGTTTACGGACGAGGAGCGTGTGGAGGACATCGAGCAGTCCGCATGGTGGGTGGGCTTCAACGAAGCCGATGTGCCCGTAGCCTACGGCGGCGTCAAGGTAGTCTACGGGGACCTGACTACAGCGTTCTTGTCCCGAGCAGGTGTGCTACCCGAAGCACGCGGGCAGGGGCTCCAGCGCAAGCTACTCAAATTGAGGATCCGGTGGGCTCGTGCTCAGGGGTGTAAGCAGATTATCACTTACACGCACAAAGACAACACCGTGAGCGCGAACAACCTAATCAAGTCAGGGTTCTTGCTTTACACGCCGGACTGGGCGTGGGTGGGCCGCGATGACTTCCTGTACTGGATTCTGGCGCTGTAACTACTTCAGCGCTGAAGTGGGGAGATGCTGTCCCAGGAGTTGAACCACTGCTCTGCGGTCACGACTTCGGCGAAATCCTCCCCGCAGTCAATGCACTTCTCTTTGTCGCCGACGTGGTACGTGGACCCATCACCAGGTTGTTCCACGATGTCGTAGACATCGCAGGTCCGGCAGTGCCAGTAAAGGTCCTCGTCCACGTCAGTCCTCGAACTTGTCGCTGAAGTCGTCCGGGTGCTTCTCGAAGAGAGCCGCCATCGGCTTCACCAACGCCTTGCGTAGGTCCTTGAGCTGCTTCTCCAGCGCACGGATGCGGACGTCCTTAGGGTCGATGGTCTTGCCCTTCTCGTGGGCCGCAGCCATCTTCGCTGCAACCGCGAAGTCCTCGTCACGTACGTATGAGGTCAGCTCACCGTACCCAGACACGGAGTACCCGAGAAGCTGGGCGATCTGACGACGGTCCTCTTGCGGGAAGCCCATGCACGCGATCTCATTCAAGTCGAGCTTCCCTGTGTTGAACAAGTGGTCGATGATCGCGTTGCCCTTGAACCGGAGACGACCGTCAGGTGCGGTGATGATGGGCTGGATGGGGTGCAAGGGTTCGGTCTTCGTAGTCATGAAGTAACTTTCTCAGAGGATACAAGCTCAACGCAACTTCTCGATGGCCTCAAAAACGGTCAATCATGCGCTTGCGCAGCTCACGTTGTCTATCCCGCAAGACATTGATTTCTTCGAAGGTCAAGGTCTTGAAGACCTCTCGAAGTTCCCAGTAAATGTCTTGACCCGCAAACTCCGCTATGATCGGCTGGAGGTAGTTGACGGTCAATAGACCTGTATCAGGGTCCAGAAGCAAGACATCTCCCGTGAGCAAGTTTTGAACCATGACTGATACGTCACCATTTGAGCACCAAAGCTCACAAGGGTGGTCTACGAGATGTCATAGGGAGTACGTGAACAAGATCATGGGTTACCCTACCAGAAGAAGGGTCTGCTTCGCAAGAGCCCAACCCTCAGGCGTAGGCTCAAACCGCGCAAGGACAGGACCATCCTTGCTGAAGTGAGGGTTGAGCCGCTTGCGTCCTATCTTCTCGGTCGCAAGGCCCGAACGCACAAGGAGGATCTTCCGCCCTTCGTAGTTCGAGCAGTTCGGGTACATGACTTCAAGTAGCATGTGCCGGTTCCCTTGAACCGATCGCACAACTGTAAAATTGGCTGGGTCTGGTTGTTTTGAGCACGAGGGGCAAAGGTTGTAGGTAGTGACATACTTATCACCTCCACTGAGCTTACGAAACATACCCCATAGGTCACCCCTGTAGCCAAGCCTCGAATTGCAAGCGAGTAGGCTCGTTCGCTAGGTTGTGTACCACGATTCCGTGAGCACACGCAACCCTAATGGCCATCCCCGTACCCCCTGTCTTAGACGAGGTCTTTGTGGTCGCGCCGTCCTGGGTCCAGCACAGCACGAAACTCACAGGGGACTTGCAGTCTGCTCCCAGCACGATTTCCACGTTCCGGGCATGGAGCGCCTGAACACTAGGCTTCAGTTTTGGCCACGCAGGATGGTGAGGTGCTGCGACCACGAACGCCTCTGGGCTTGGTAGTTTACCGTGACACCGTTCGTAGCCGTGCCAGGGTATGTACAACTCCCTGTTCGTAGTACCGCGCATGAACGCCTGGTCGGCCCCAATACAAGCTCCAGTACGAAGCACGAGCCCTTGCTGAGCGAGCTTCGAGGCAATCTGAGTCATCAACGCCATGACGTCTTCAGGGGTCTCCCTGGAACCTATCCCTGCATACGAGGTCACAACGAAGCCAGGAACTTCAGAGCGTGCTCCCACCCCTGATCTGTAGGCTCAAAGCGGGCAAGGATGTCCCCACCTGATACGAAATGTGGGTCAAGCCAGCGCTTGTTCAACAGTTCGATCACAGGCCGTCGCTTCATGACCAAGATCTTCCGGCCTTCGTAGTTTGTGCAATTTGGGTACACAACCTCTAAGAGCATCCACGGACCACGCTCTTCGATTCGTTCGACCTTGAAGTTGCTGGGGTCGGGGTTCGTGAGCTTCAAGGCCTCGCACTGCCTGCATGTGCCGCTGTCTACGTATTCAATGACCTTGCCTGAAGGTTTGTAACCTACCCAGCCGCCCATGATCAGACTCCGTTCTTGACCTTGTAGAGCTTGAGTGCCCGGATGATGAACCTCGTAATCGCAGGGTAGTTGTTCTCATAGAACGGCACCACCTCGATGTCTTGGACCCCTCGAACTCGGAGGTTGTCGCGGATGGTCCTGGCTCCTGTGTCGTTGCATGACCACACGAGGTGAGGCACATCGAATGTGACCACGCGCTTGGCAGCATCAGCTCCCGTGAGTCCGTTGCTGTCCCCTAGGTCCTTGGGTGTTACAAAGGTAGTACCTTTGGGCTTGCTGACATTGAGAGGCAAGTCGTGGTCGAAGACCACAGCAGCTACTTCCGCGGGGTCTAGATCTTCCGCGAGTTCACAGAACTCAAGGACGTTGTCGGAGTAGACGATGTCCGCGTGACCACCTACGACATTGCGTAGCCACGTAACCCTCTCACGGGTGTCTTCAAGGACCAGGAACTTCATGGAGATTTGCTCAATGAAAGAAGTGCTGATCCTACACTAGAGCTACTGAAGTAGCCTTGCAGCATAGTAGTCAGACTGTTTACTTCGATGTTACACTTGTCGTCTGTCAGGAATAAAGCAAGTTGAAAATCCACATGCTCATGCTTGGGCCCGATGATACGAAAAAGGTGCATGTTCTCTCGTTTAGACCCTTTGCGTTGAACACCTACACACAAGCTAACTCCATACACAGGATGGAAAGCTGTGTAATGTTGAATGTACTCCACGGTACATTCGAGACCTAGGTCCAGCTGGTCGATAGCCTTTGTGGCCTCTAGGACGATCTCGACGATGTTCTGTCTGATTTCCTGTTCAAGGCGCAACCGTTGCATCCCCTGTTGAAGGGACAGCAGGAACTTGTCGGTACTCATGCTTCCTCAGGCCCTGTGGACGTCTTACGCTTGCGACCCGTCTTGGTCTTCTGAATGACCACATCACGGCCTTCGTGTAGGGTCATGAGGTGTTCGGCCACGGACGCACTTGCTAGATGCTCAGAAATCTTTCCGGTGGCCACAGACAGCGTGATTTCCTCGTAGGACATAGAGTCCGTATTAGGACTTGGGTTGTGAAGAACCAAGAACACCGTATCCTCTGCGTTGCTCACAGCCACGGTGTAGAGGTGCACAGGATTCGTGAGACCCCGAGCACTGTCTGTATACAAACCCTTTGGGGCGTGCATTACCACAGCGCTGATGGTATCAGTCAGACCACGAGAAAACTCTGCTTCTCCGACGTTTCGCATGACCGCAACGTCCAGTCCGGTCTTCTTAAGAGCCTTCTCCAAGTGCCTGATCGTCACGTCCACGATCTTGTCACGGTAGGCCATTCGCTGCTTGATGCTACTCAGCCCAGCCGTTAAGGACTGGACATACATCGTGGTGATGGGGTCAGCGGCTTCTCGCAGTGTCGAAAGTCCAGGAAAATCTTCGCTCTTGTCCGTCATTGCTGATACTCTCAGTGTTTCTGTCGTAGGGAGTTGACCCTACCATGAAGTTCCAGTAAAGCCAACAGCATCATGACTCGGTACGTACTCGACTGCGCCAGTGACACCCACGGCACCCACAAGGCCCTAAAGTTCAAGGCACCTGAAGACCTCGAAGACCGTGAGTGGTTCTTCGTGCACGCTGGGGATTCCACGAAAACTGGAGCCAAGCACGAACTCACGGACTTTGCTCACTGGGTGGCTAGGCTCCCGCACGCACACAAGGTCGTGATCGTGGGTAACCACGAACGCGAGACCGACCCCGTGTGGATCGCCAACGAACGGGCTCGTATTGAAGCTAGCCTCAAGTTCAAGCTTCCTCGGGATGCCGACGACCGGGACAAGCTCATGTGGAACAACCAATTGAAGCGGGAAAAAGACCGCTTGAAGAAGCTCAAGGTCGTGGACGCTCAGGGCATCCTAGGTTCGGTGTGCACGTACTTGCATGACCAAGACACGGAGATCGCAGGTGTGAAGTTCTACGGATCTCCGTATACTCCAAGGTTCTTCTCGTGGGGTTACCAGTACGACCGCACCCCAGAAGCAGACGTTCGTTGGGCTCAAATTCCGGATGGAACTCACGTGGTCATCACCCATGGACCACCCAATGGCATCCTGGACGAAGCTCATGACTCCGACAACTACACGAAGATCGTGCACGCTGGGTGTTCGGCTCTTCGGCGTAGGGTGCTCGCCATCAAACCGAACGTGCACATTTTTGGGCACATTCATGATTGGTTCGGAGCCAGTGTGGTAGACGAGGTTGTGTTTGTGAACGCAGCGTCTGTGACCCCACGGTACGAATCCAGGTTCAAGTACATCCGCGTCTACGGGGACACCGAAAAGGGTGTGGAGCGCGTGGAAGTTGTGGTCACGACCGTCTGACGGTCAGTGCTTGTCTTCTTCCGGCATGTACTTCGCGTGAATGATATCGAAGCGTGTTCTGCGCATACGCCAGAGTGAGAGGGGCTCCTGGTCGTCCCTACCATCGGTGGACGCCCACACGCAATTTCGTAGCGTTCCGCCTTCGATACCACAAGACACGACCCACCTTGGCTTTGGCATGTTCGCAAATTGGTATTCCCGTAGAACGGGATCGCTTCCACAGAACGGGCATTGCTTGTAGTCGCCCTCCCTACGGTTCCACCGTGCCAGTGCTTCCTCCTCGGTGTTTGCGTGCACGTGCGGGTCCGCCCAGCACTCCTTGGTGCACGTAATCATCACGTAGGAGCCACGGCCGTCCGCCTCGTGCGTGATTTCCGCGGGGCCATCACACCAGGGGCATGGCTTGAGGTCGACGGTCATCCACGCACCGTAGGTTGCTTGTAGTCACAATGTGAGCACACAACACCATCAAAACCTAGTGCGTAGACCAACGTGTGCCTGTGCTTTTTGGGCGGCAGGTGTTCTGGCAACTTCGTGAGAAGTACCGCCAGTTCGTACCATGGGTGCTGGTCACCGGCAGACGCATTTGGGCAACCCTCACGGTGCTCAAATGGAAGTGCCGCGCAGCTTGCAAGACATGGACGCATGCAATGCACGCAACGGATGTAGTCCCCGTCAAGGCGCCAGCGGTTGGAGAACGCTAGTAACGTATGGTCAACGTTCACTGGAACGTTCTGAGGGGGCATGTCATGCGATCCCGAACCAACGGAGGACGTCTCCCTGCACGATCGCAGTGAACGGGGCGAGGAGGATGCAGAGGAGGCAGATGAAGAGCATGTCCATGGGTCACATATCCTTGGTGTTGAGTGCGTGTTCAAGCCACGGGGTATGTAGCCAGCAGCCCCATATACGCCGTGCAAACTGAGTATGAGGTGGAATGTCGCAGCTTCCCTCTTCACAAGGGAAAGAGCAATGGGGAATGTCAAGAAGTTTCCACATGAGGAGAAATTCCTCGTAATGGTGGTCGCAAGCGCCAAAGTCTGAATCTGGCGGGGCCAGCCACTTCGTTGCTGGTTCAGTACAAGGGTACACCCTACAGCACTGACCAGAGAAGAACCACGCTACAGGGTCTGTCATCGCTGTGGTTTACACCGAGGGCACTCGGTCCATGGCGGTGTAGATTCCACCAGCAAGGTCATCAGGTCCCCACCACACGTGATACATTCCGGCTTCTTCGGCGAAGGATCGAATGTCATCGTCCAGGTGGCAATATAGTAGTCCTCAGGGGTATCAAGAGTCAGACGCCTGTCTTCTGCCTGCTGGTACGTACGAGGCGTGAACATCTCGTTGATGTCTTGGGTTAGGTCATCCCCAAAGCCTACATGCATCCCAGACTGACGATGCCGTACAGAATACCAGATGGCTTTGACCACAGGTACAACATTGGCAATGGACATAGCCTCCACTTGGTGCAGCTCCCAGCCCTTTACCTCAGTCACGGTCGCCTCTGGATCTTCCAACACAAGGAAGTACCACCTACCTCGTCTTGTGTGATCCTTCCAAGAGTAAATCCGTTGACCCTCAATGTCATGTACGGGTCTACTGTGACAACGTCATCTGAAGTAATGAACGCGGTCACGTAGGTCTGGCATGGACTCTGAAGCACTAGCGTAGACTCCCACGCAAGAAACCCTACAGTAATGGCTAGTCCGATGACAGCCACTACAGCAACTCTGATTTCAGAAAGGGTCAGTTTCATGGGTCTTCAGTGGGTTCGATGCAGAAATGATGGGTGACATCAGCGACTACGCGGTGCCCTTTGGCGGCGTGTCTATACGCCCAAGCACGCGCCTTTCGGTAGTCGTGATGGGTAGACAGCAAGCTAGCGCGCTTGGTTTCCCCGCAGGTGCACCGAAACACGTAGTCGAGGAACCTATCCTCTTGCGTGGTCTTGGCCTTCAAGCGACCTTGGTACGCTTGCCCTCACGCTCGTAAGCGGCCTTGAGGGCGAAATTGTATTCCCCGAACACACCGTCGATGAGCTGCTCCCAGGTAACCCACCCGGTCTTGCCTTCATTGGGCTGCTGGGTGGGCTCGCCTTCCCAGGCATCGGCGAGGTAAGTCACACAGTAGCGCGGCTCGTCTCCCGTTTGCATGGAAGCCGGACCCCAGTAGATGGGCATGGGGCGGAGGTGCGCCCGAATGCCCGTCTCCTCGAAGACCTCACGCTCGGCCGCATCGATAGCTTCCTCACCTGGGTCGATTTTTCCACCAGGGAGTCCCCAGTTCTCTGGCATGTCCTTACGGGCACAACCCAGCACAAGCTTGGTCTTGGGGTCGATGAGAAGAACGGAAGCGCTGTAGAATTCAAGTTCGTCGGTCATGTTGCCTTAGATGTTGAGAAGTAGATCGTACATGGGGAGTGTATCCCATGTCAAAGAGGAAGTGTCACTGCCCGTGGTACTCCCAGAGCACGGCGTTGAAATACATGTGTACGGCCCATCCGTAGAGTGGTCGTGGTGCAGGTGCACGGGGTGCTGACGGAAGCCCCCGAGGGAACAAGCGCCAGTTGACCCACGGTTGTCAGCTCCGCAGCTCGTGCAGAAATCGAAGCAAGGGAACTCCGGTCCAGCATTCCTGCCGCAGTACGGACCATCGGTCCCGCAGTGAGTACACTTTCTCATGCCCGCACCATCGGAGGTTGCTGTTGCCACTGCCGGCGTGCCTTGTTGAGCGACAACCTAAGCTCCGTGAGGTCGGAATCGCCGACGATCGGCAGGGCATTCATCAGCATGAGTGCCGAAAGCGTGTTCCACTGCGTCTTCGTGAGCTGATCACGGGCTACGGCCATGTGAACGCGGTGCAAGGAGCCGCAACCATGCACGGCAACGGGAACCTCTACAAGACCATCGGGGTTGGGCATCGTCCTCATCCTTGCTGGGCTTCTTCGTAGTCCCACACCAGTTCGCCACGGCGAAGGTACCGCAGCTCTTCGGCGGTCACGGGACGGGACGACTTGATGTTGACCTCGGTATCATGGTCACCCTCGTAGAGGTCACGGAACGCAACTTCCCAGGTCACGACGTGGATCCCGTTGGGAAGCCTCCACTCGAAGTCAGCTTGACCAGCTCCGAAGTCGTCGGGGTTGTCGAGGATCATGTCCTCGGCGACTTTGTCCGCGTAGAGCAGGGAACCAGCACCGTCCTGGACGGCGTGGATGGTTTGGATAGGATCTTGTGGCATCAGAACTCCGCGTATCTGGCGCTGTTGCAATACGCAACGTACGCGCGGTGGCATGCTTCCGAGCACACGGTGTTCGTGCACTCGCTGTCGGGGTAGATGTCTGCGGAACAGTTGGCACACACGCCGATGGGGATGCGCTTGACGTCCTCTGGATTTGTCACGTCGATGGGATCGTAGTGGAAGGTCCCAGGGAACTGATTCGCCGTGGGGTCGACGATGACCCCGTCCTCGGTGACGCACCACCAGTGCTGGTCCGCACCCCACGAGCAATGCACGAAGCCGGGCTGACGCTTCAACTCCGGGAACTGCTCGACCATGAGCGCGGTCGCGCGATCGCACCGGCCCCGAACGAACCCGCGCTGCCACGCGACGTACTTCATGATCCAGCGCTGGTACTTCGGCGCGAGGTCCTTGTACCGGCGCATGTCGAGGTCGAACTTCTGCCCGTTGGTGCACGTGGCGTCCCAGTGGAGCGGACCCTTGCGCGTGAGCACCGTGTTCTCGTCGTAGTCCACGTACCCCCACGGAAACTGCACGGCTGTAGGATCGACGACCTCTCCTTCTGGAGTCATCAACCACCAGTGAGGGACCACGCCCGTGGTGAGGATCGCGTCCCCCACTGCTAGCCGAAGCTCCGGAAACGCCTCGCCCATGGCCAGTGATGCCTCGTGGCACTTGCCCTTGAGCTTCGCGTCGTTGCGGCGTGGCGGAGGAGGAAGCTCCCCGTGCTCCGCTTCGTACGCGGCGATCCACTGCGTGTACTCGGCCTTCATGGCTTCTGCTCGGATTCCAGTACGGCCATGATCTCACGCACCAGGTCGGACTGTGATTGAGCATCCCTTTCACGAAGCCACTCGACTTCGGCGATGAGGGCTTCGATGTCCTCGGGCGCGTGCTCGATGAACTCCGCGTCCGCGATGGAGCTACCGTCGGTGATGATGTCTACGAGCGTGTAGCCCCTGTGCTTGTCCCGACGGATGGGACCCTCGACGGTGACGCGGTTGCTCCCGAGGTCCTGCTCCTGCGCCTTCCACGGCCGAGGAGACACAGCCCCGAGGCGAGCCTTGATGGGTTCGAGGTCGACCGTCTGCTGTCCGGGTTGGAAGGAGGGCGTGGACCGGATCCGGCACAGCTCAGCGTGGAGCCGATCGTTCTCCTTCATCACCACGTACATCGGGTGCTTTTCGCACTTCTTGATGTGTGCCGTGAGCACGGCGTTGCCCCACGTCGGAGTATCTTGAGGATACTCGTGTCCGCAGTAAACGCACGTGAGGATGCGGGGTTCGTTGTTTCCTGCCATGGTCATTCGTCGTCCTCTTCGGTGCCGAGGAACTCGCCGTTGCCCACCTTCGTCACGAAATCTCAGGCCGCCTTCGAGATCAGGTACTTGGCCATGGCATCCGCACCGACGCCGTAGTTGCGACGAAGGAGGAGTACGTACTTGGCCAACGTTGTGCCCTCGTAGGTGGACATCCCAATACGGTACTTGTACACCTCCGAACACAGGACGAAAAAGTTCTCACGGAGGAACTGGTCCTCCTCTTCGATAGTCTTTGCGTCGAGCGTCGTGGCCAGTGGTACTTCGGTCATGGGAGTCCCTTGGTGCTCTCGATGTCGTCGTTGTTGAACGCGTCGAGCTTGAAGCCGTCGTCACCTACGTAGTCGATGCCGCAGTTCGAGCACACGGCTTCGGTGGGCCGGAAGACACCGCATTGCTGGCAGTGGCCGGTGTCCGCTTCTCCGGGAGGCTCCCCGAGGTAGTGGCATGCTGCACCGAGCGGGCAACTGCACGGGTTCTCAACCACATCTGCAAGGAACTTGTCGATGTCCTCGATCGCTTCGTATTCAGTCTCGGTGATGGACCCCTCCGCAGCTGAGAGAGCACGGAACATAGCCGCTCGGATCTGGTGGATGTTGGGGACGGCGAGGATGCTCATGAGTTAGGTTCCTTGGGCTTGCGCCAGAGAACGTACCAGTAAAGCCAACCGATGAGAAGGATCTCGACGACGTCGGTCGCGAAATCCCAGAGGGTAGTGACTTCAAGAACGGTCACTGAAGTTCCTTGAAAACCGTATGTGCCTTCTCTAGGAGAAGTAATCTCTGGTTGTTCGTAGGGTCCTCTTCCACGAATTCTACGAGCCTATCAAGGACCTGCTTGACCTTGGGGCCAGGCTTTCCGACGATGGCTACCACTTCATCGCCCTTGAGCACGAGGTCAGCGGCGGAGAACACCATGTTGGCGTCCCGCTCCTCGATGACCGTGCCCGTCCAAGAAGTGAACACCGATGGCGACTTCGCCTTGAGAGCCCAGAGCCACAGGCACAGATGGTCTCTACCTAGGGACCGCAAGAACGCACGCGCCTGCGGCCTCGTGATGATGGTGCGGTCTGGCGGGTTCGCGTGTGCCACGAGTGCCTTCACGTCCCGCTGCACGTCGTTTGAGTACCGTAGTGCCTTGAGCTGATCGACGGCTCCCTGTGCCCCAAGTGGTTCAAGGAGTAGAGCAAGGCGTACCACACCCCGAACATGAGCGTCCTTGGTGTCAAGGGTTTGCACATACATCATGGCATCACTGAACGTGTAGTTGTGGATAGCTGCGATGGCAGGCGCGACGGTACGGAGAATCCCCGTGTCCTTCATGATACATAGAGCACGCCCCGGATTCTTGGAGAGGAGGATTTTGTCGAACTCCGCCTGAACACGCTCGGGTGCTACCTTCGCAGTAACCTCAAGGGTCTTCGCGATGGCCTCGTAGGTACTACTCTCCAGCATGAACTCCAACGTGGAGCAGAAGCGAGCCCCTCGAAGGCTACGCAGGCCATCCTCTGAGAACCGGAGCATAGGGTCTCTCACGGCCCGGATGATCTTGTTCTCAATGTCTTGCCTGCCTCCGAACGGGTCCACGAACTCCCCAGAAATGGGCGAGTACGCGATCGCGTTCATCGTGAAGTCCCTACGCTCAAGGTCCTCCTCGATGGTCTTGACGAACCGTACATCGTCCGGCCTACGACCGTCACTGTACTTACCCTCACCACGCAAGGTAGTGACTTCATAGCCTACTCCCTTGATCATGACCGTGACAGTTCCATGGGCAATGCCCGTGGGGATTACGTGGTCAAAGAGATTTAGGACTTTCTCAGGGTGTGCAGTTGTCGCGAGGTCCCAGTCGTGGACTTCACGGCCAATTAAAAGATCGCGGATGCAGCCTCCGACAATCCACGCGCTCTCCCCTGCTTCTTCAAGAGCAAGCACGATTCTGCGAACACTCGTGGGAATTTGACTATCCATACGGTCTAACATGACGGTTGACTCAGTAGAGCTTGTTCCATTGGATAGTCTTCACGACCCGTCGAACTTCATCGAGCATTGGTTGGTCGTCTGGGCTCACAGTGGCTCTGTCTAGAACAACGGTTAGAGCACGCTCAGTCAGATCTCTTGTTCGTGGTCTTGATGTTGGCCTTACACGACTTCAGGAACTTGCGGTTGTTGTAGATTTCTTCTACATCTTCCACGTTTCGCAGTGCCCAGGCGATCAAGAGCACGAACTGAAGGCCCATGACCCACAGGTGGTTGGTATACCCATACCAAACGGTCCACCCAGCCAGAGTGAGAATGAAAGCCATCTTCACGTACGGGTAGTACCCGAACTTGGCATCGAACCACTCAACGAGGCGATTGTGCTGTTCCACAAACTGTTGAACATCCTCACGAGCATGTCGAAGAGTCTTGGTTTCGTGGTCGTACCAGAAAGTCATGATAGTGCGCTCATTTCTTGAGTCAGTTCTGTCCTAAGAATCCCTAGGACCCTAGCGGACGCTGCCAGTACATTCTTGCCCACCCACTCCGAAGGTCCGCCGCTGAAGAAGTGCGCGTGGAAGTATGGGTCCTGCAAATCCATGTTAGACCTGAGCACTGAGAGACCGTAGCCCTTGTGGGCATGGAACTCCACGCACACGCACACGTCCCCGTACTCACAGTCGAGAATCCACACACCCGTGTCTGCGTTCTTCGGCACCGTCAGTGTTCTGGACACCTGAGGAAACTCAGCCTGGATGTTGTAGGAAATGGCAGCAAACGGGTTCATGCGTCGCCTACAGACTTGGACACTTGACCAATCAACACTCGTTCTGTGTCCGTGAGGGTGATACCAGACCACTCAAAGGTCGAGGTCATGGACCCTATAGGCGTTCTCACCACCCTGAACCGATTCTGCTGGGAGTCGGTGATCGTGAACACACGGTCTCCCTTCACATCAAATTGCGCCGCCCAAATAGTGTCCTTGGTGGGATTCTGCTCACACCCAGGTGGGTACATGACCAAAAGCACAATGAGGCTCGGATTTAAGGCGTTAAGAACCTTAGCTACACCAAGGAGAGGATGAACGCAGTCCGTAAGGTCGGTGGTGACACGCATGAGTAGTGTTCACGTATACCCGCTGAGTCAGAAAGTCAACGTCAATCCTTCCAAGTCACCTTGAACTTGAATACGTCGTCTGCGAGATCAGCGAACAAAGGAGCTGCTTCAAGCTGCGGGGCATCACTCTGCATGACGCTTTCACCTGCGAACACTTCGTGTTCCACAAAGAAACCAAGCACGGCCTCGAAGACCGTGTCTCTCAGCTCTGGGGTGTCCTTGAACGTCACCTTGAACTCGGCGGTCTCGATGGTACGGGTGCTCATGAGATCACCTGGTGTACAAGAAACCAGACAAGAGCTTGAAGCCCCATGACTGCAAGCCACCTCTCTGGGTTTGGCGCTTCGTGCTTCGTTGGCTCTGGACCAGGCTCGGGTTCGGGTGCCGCAGAAGCGTAATGGATACCTGGGTTTCTGCGGACTCGTCCCATCATGATGGGAGCACCTCCAGGTCCTGAGAGAATGGGCATGTGTTACATTTTCCTTGTGAAGTAGCGTGATTCTAGGTCTACGAGGCGAGCACAAGCACGCTCGCAGTCTGTACGCACAGGGCACGTGGGACAGACCATGAACGAGTATACACGTTCACTTGGTGGAATGGTTCTTCCCACGCGGATGCGCTTGTGATGAACGTGCTGTTGAATGGTCGTAAGTGCAGCATGAGCTTCACGGACACTATCAGACGTAGCGTCTGAAAGCACGGCCACTACTTCCGTGACCGGAGCAGGTGTGAAGGTCTTGGCCTTGTCCCGCCACGTGAGGATCTTTGGCTTCTTGGGTGTCTTAGCCACAGGATTTTGGGAAGAGCCGCGCGAGTTCGGCTGCCTCCGTATCCTTCTTGTTGAGCGGGTGGTCGTCGGTCCACAGCACTTCGGTGGTCTCAACGCTCTGTACCTTCACGTGGTCGATGTTCTCCATCAAGTACGTGAACTCATCGGACCCGTAAGACTCGTGGTCTACCACAGTGACAACGAACCTATGAACCATGACGTTGCGTGGTTTCTTGCTCATGGGAACTTTCGGATGTACTCAACTTGGATCCAATGGATGTTCTGCGTGTCCTGGTCTTGCAGGCACGCGAAGTGCCCTTCGAATCGCATGATCTTGTAGCTGCGGTTCAGGATCAGCCCTTGTGGATTGGGCAGTAGACCTACAAGCTCACTCTGCTCGAACCCACGACGTTCAAGGTCCGACGGTAGAGCTTGCTGGATGTCGCGAAAGGTCATCGGTGAATCGTGTGCTGGGATGGGCGAGGAAGACCGAGGAGCTTACCGACCCGCTTGAGCGTGCGGACGTCCGTCGTGTCGATGAGCTTCGCGATCTTCTCGCGCTGCTGAATCGACCAGGCAACATCCTGACAGGTCTGCCGTTCGGAGTACACGAACCAGAATGGCTTGAGGATGTTGTGGCCGACCACATCTCCCTCCCAATGCACACGGAGGTACGGGGTATCCGTGAACATCGGGCCTGAGTGTGAGATGCACCGATAGCCCGTGCGTGTCTCGCGTTGGAACGTCGTGGTGACACCGTTGGCGCCTACGATGTCTCCGGACTTGAGCTGGCCCTTCATCATTCCGCCATAACGGTCGTGGATCCACACGGTATCCCCGTCTTTTAGGTCGGCAATGGTCTTTCGGTTGTAGCTCATACCAGCAAATCCTTGATGAACTCTACCTGCGTGTCTGTGAGCCCCGTGTTGGGGTGCGTAAGAACGAACCTTGGAGCCATTACGCCCCTACGATCTCCGTTGCTACCGTGCACGTTCTCGAAGCCATCCGCTGCTGTGATGTCGTCGTCGACGATCGCGTAGGCAATGGGAACATCCCAAGCACGACTGTTGAGCCAAGCCTCAATGTAAGCCCCTCGTGGACACTGCTGCGTGAACTTCTGACCAGGAACCACCTTTGGCGCAAGGTCATAGACTGGAACCCCAAGCAACAGAGACAATTCATCCTGAGTGAAGCTAAGCCTCCAACTGGACGAGACCACGACCTTAAGGTCAGGGATGGACTTCACGAGTCCATGAAATCTAGCCATGAGGTCAGGTTGAAACTGCGTAACCGCATGAGCCATACGCCCCAGCCCCAAATCCTTGGTCTGGTGGTGCTGACTCATCAAGAAATCGTCGGTGTTGAGCACTCCGTCAATGTCCAGGAAGAGCACACGGGCTGGACCCTTGGTGACCTTGTTGAACATCATCAAGGGAGCGTTGTCGTACCAAAAGTCCGGCCGCTTATCCGGGTCTGGGTAGACCCTGGAAACCGCAAGAGCCACGTGAACACAACGCCCGTCCGTGACGGTGCCCGTGTAGACTCCGTACTTCTTGAGTTCGTGGGGGTGCACAAACTCCGCAGGCGGGTTCTCGTTCATGCCCGAAAACACGAACTGGGTTCCCGTAGGAAGTGTAGTTGCAGTGTCCCCAACCCAAGCACTCACAACGCCTGAGCGGACCTCGTAAGTATGGCCGGGAGTGAGCACGATTCAGTCCTGGGTTTTCTTGGCCATTTTCGCGGTGTAACTAACGGTCGTGAACAGCGAGAAGTATGCGGCCACGAGAACCTTGAACGTAGGTGCATCAGCCCCGAAACTCTCGAACACGAAGCTGATGGGGTACACCAGAATCATGGAAACGAACAGGGAAGCCGAGAGGATGAAAATGAGGCTGAGCGTGAGGTCGCGGGCGAGGTCGTTGAGCATGTTCATACTCACGAGTATACGCAAACGACCGCATGCGTCAAGAACTACGTAACCTCAGTACCCGAACTTCTGCTTCCTACGAACTTCACGGCGTGCTGACGTTACGATCCCGTAGGTGGTGAACACACCACCCACGAGCGCAAAAATCACAAGGGCGATGACGAGACCACTGCCTTTGTTGTCCCCGGAGAATAGTTCACCCACGGTATCAAAGGCATCCGGAAGGTTCTCCGCAGCACTCGCCATGTTGCTGGCTTGGGCGTAGGTGTTCCAACCTGCGGTGGCCACGCTCGCGAAGTCCCTACGGCGGTAGGCTTCAGCAACCGAGTGGGCCCAGATCACTGCCCCAGAGAGAATGATACCAGGGATGACGAGCACGTACGCTAGCTGGAGCCCGTTCTCGACCATCACTTGAGTGATGTACGGGTCCTGACCTGCATCAGGTGCTGGCTGGATGTGAAAGCCTGCGAAAAGAAACGCGATAGAGAAGCACCACGTGAACCCCAGCGCGGACTGGACAACAGCAGCCCACTTCACGAGCCATAGGAACCCATCGGAGATGGCGTCCCATGCCTCACTGGCTTGCTTGGCGTTCCACCAGCAGATGACGAGGTTCAGGACCCAGAGGCAGAAAAATGAAGAAGCTCACAGTGTTGCTTTCAGTAAGAGAAACTCAGACGTCTAGGATGTTTGTGTGCTCCAAGATGTCTTCGAGGATGTTGTCGTTTACGGTAGACCGAACAGGTGCTGAAGCGGGCGGTTGAGGCGATGCTACCATCATGGGGTCTCCCCATGAAAGGTAGACTTCGGCGCGGAGTTCCGCTGCCCGTTTAGATGCCGAGGAGATCCGAACCGCTTGCTTCACGCGAGACCTGACCATGGCGCACCTCGTTGTGCTGTTACTTGAAGGTAGCGTCTAGAGGCTAAGCACGTTTCGTTGTCGTCACAAGCGAGGATACAACATCTTTGTGACGACAACGACGTTCAAACCACCAACCAGAGGTCAGGTAGTGATCGTACGCGGACCTGAATTCATGACCGACTGAAGGTCACGAAGGTCGTCAGTATACGCACCATAGCGCTCGATCAGCTCAGCGCTTGTGGATACCTGAGGACCCACGATCGAGAACTTCATCTCCCCAGTCTCTTCGTTCTCCTTGGCTTCGATGCTCATGAGCAGCTCGTCGAGGATGGCCGTACGGTAGACACGGTCTGCGTCATTCCACAACGGAAGGGAGATCAGGAAGATGAAATCCGCGCCTTCGACCTGCTTCTCGGATCGAGTCAGGAAGTTCAGGAGCGGCGATGCCTTCTGGACCTTGCCGGGTCGTGGGCGACCGCCGCTCTTGATCTCCTTGTTGGTACACAACAGCCTGATGTTCGCGGTCGCAAGGTCGTGGTGATGTGTGCGAATCAACTCCTTGAGGATGTCATCTCCAGAGTCGAGGTCTCCGATGAGGGTGGGCTCCGCAGGCTCACGCTTCTTCTTGTCGGTCATGACGGGGGCGGTGATGTCAGTGTTGCTCATTCGCTGCTTTCCTCAGGTTCATTGTAGGTGTCATCGTCCATGGGAACGATCTCAGGGTTGATCTTCCGCGCTTCGTTCTCGCGGTAGTTCCGTAGGTGGTTCTGCATGCACCCACGCAAGAAGTCACGGGATTTCGTCATCACCGCAAGCTCTTTGTGAAGCCGTACAATTTCGTCCCTCAAGCCCGCGTTTTCATGGCCGAGAGTGTTGGCTCTTGGAGTAACTACAGGGACTTCGTCCACGGACACGAACCACTCAGGCCCGCAGTGGTCGTTCAGGATCTCTACCAAGCGAGCATGCACAGCCTCGGAGGAGTTTCCATAGACCGCCAGCATGATGCGGAGTTCGTTGAGAACCGTTTGGTCCTCCGCAGACAAGTACGAGGCGTAACGCATAGGCAGTGTTGCGTATACCTACAGGACTAGAAACAAGTCAAGGTGTTTCTGTGTTTTCCTGGACACGCACAGTCCGAGGGTAACGCTTGGGGTGCGGCCACCACGCAAGGTCTTTTTGGTCCTGAGCGTGACGCACGCAAAGATTGGCCCCAGGAAAGTACCGGGCTAGCTCAATCCACGCAGACTCGATGTCGCCTTCGTGCTCGATGCGAGCTGCGTAGGTCGTAGTCACCTTGTTCCAGCCCTTGAGCCAGTAATCAAGAGTGTCCGGGATCTTCAAGGCAGGGGCTTGATGAGGCCCTGACCAACTTAGCCAGTACACGTGTGTGGTCATGGGCGTCTCCGCATCAGTCATCCCCAAAGATAGCCTTTACTACCCAATAAACCAGACAACATCGTCTACTCCAGACTGCGCACGCTCTCGTGCAGCAGCCGTGACTTCCTTGATGCGCAGCCAGACTTGCCACGGAAGTGTCGTGTCCGTGTGGCGATCCCAAAACCACCAACTGCCTTCGGGCGTGCGAGGTCCGGCAATGAACAACGTCCAAGCGTCTTCGTCCAGCAAGTCCACACGATGGAACGTCGTGGCCTTGAGGTAGTTCAAACTCCCAGGCTTAAGCGTCCGTCTGCGAACTTGGTTCTCTGACGTCCTGTACTCTTCTGAGTATCCTCCCACGAGAATGAGTGACAGGCCCCACGTCCACGGGTGAGAATGCAGCTCATCGTCCGCATCACTCTGGTGGAACTTGTGCAAGAACACATTGAATGGAAGCCATGAAAGTGCGGGGTCATCTCTGTCCCCGCCCAGCAAGTACCACCGTGACAAGTACGGGGTGTGGTCAGCTTCGGTGATCACACGAGGCTTGGGTAGAACACGAACGAGGGTGCTCAGGACAGTACGCAACATGCTGACTACGTATACCAACGAACAACTGCGTGTCAATACGCTTGACACGTAGCCAGGAGCCTGCGACTGTCAGGCCCCGTGACTTCCCAGATCGTTTTCCGTGGTGACTGCCTTCGCTACCTGAAGAAGCTAGAAACCAACAGCGTCACCGCCATTGTCACTGACCCACCTTATGGAATCGAGTTCCTAGGCAAGCACACGCCATGGGACAAGGTGCTTCCAGACCCCGCTGTGTGGGCTGAGTGCTTACGTGTCCTCAAGCCAGGTGGCTACCTCGCAGCCTTTTCATTCGATAGGCTCTACCACCGCATTGCCACGAACATCGAAGATGTAGGCTTTGACATCAGATGTATGGTTGGGTGGGTAAACGCTGAAGCAATGCCCAAGTCCCGCAACATCAGCATCGACATGGAACGAGCGGGCCACGAGGACTTCGAAGACTACAAGGATTTGGGCACAGGACTGAGGCCTTCCATTGAGCCTATCGTCTTGGCCCGCAAGCCCCTGGAAGGCACGCTTGCGGAGTGTACCCGTAAGTACGGCACAGGGTGCTTGGCTATTCAGGCGTGCAGGATCACGGACGGTAGGTGGCCAGCAAATGTACTCTTCGATGAAGATTCTGCTGAAGCCTTTGATGCAGGTCACAAAGGCAATCCGTCCGTGTACTTCTTCGTGCCCAAGGTCAAGAAAGGCGAACGGGACGCTGGACTGGATGAGTTTCCTTGGATTGACCCTTCGGCCATCAACGGCCGTAAGGAAGGTAGTGTGGGGATCAACAACGCTAGGGCTGGGGTCAGGTCTGGTAAGCGTAAGAATCCTCACCCGACAGGGAAACCCATTGCGCTCATGGAGTGGCTCATTCGGTTGGTGACCCCACGTGGGGGTTTGGTCATCGACCCGTTCGCGGGATCAGGTTCCACAGGGTGCGCAGCCGCTCTTGTGGGCGTGGACTTTCTAGGGTACGAACTTGATGAATTCCCTATGGTCTACGAGGACGGGACCAAAGTGTCGTTCACGAAGATCGCAAACGCGAGAATCAAACATTGGGCAGCTACTCAGAAGGTGGAGGAAGCATGAGCGGTTACTACAATGACAATACAGTAATGAATCATGAGGTAGACCGTTACTTCAGGAAGCCTATCAAGGAAGTTCTGGAAAGATTCTACGACCTATACGGCCCTGTAGCTTACGAACCTGAAGACCCGAAGGTCAGGGCCCTTCGTGATGCTATCGAGCGGCTGGATAGGAACGCGAAGGACCACTGAAGAGTACAGACCGGGCTTATGTCCGGTCATGACCTTCTCTAGAGTCCCTCAGTGGATGCTCCACATCGTCTACGGCTTCTGCCGTCTATGGTGGATGTTCACACAGGCACTTACCTACAAGCCCAAGTACAAACTGCCGGAGTTAAAGGACGTGGGGGCCATTCTCACGTTCATGAATTACGGGAATTCGTACGTCCCCGATCCCTTGGGTGGTCGGTGGGACACGATGTTCCATGTAACACACACGACCAAGAAGATCCTCACAGCAAACGAGAAGATGTCACTCGACTGTGAAGACCACGCAGCCGTTTGGGCCGCTGCTCTTACCGAGAATCATCTAGCACGTGTAGTGTCTGTGGGTGCTGTGTGGTTCCTGAACCCTGACGGGAAGACAGCATCTGGTCACGCTGTTTGCGTATACCAAAGCCATGAAGGTGGTTGGTTCTGGTGCGACTACGGAGAGCCTAGGGCGTTCACGGACCAGTGGGATTGGGCGCATCAGGCTTCCAAGGTCTATGACGGGAAGCTCCTGTACTGCGCGAAGTTCGAGGTCAAGAACATCACAGACCGAGGCTTCGTGCACCTGAAGTCACCGGTTGTGCATAAAGCCTGAACAGAGGTGAGTGTAGGCATGGGCACCGTCACTAGTCTGGAATCTTACAGGGACAAGGCTCCCACCAAGAAACTCAGCCGCGTGGTGGTAGGTCTCAACCCAGACGACAACCGGGTGTACATCTCCATCATCGGGGACGAAGCCATCATGTTCAACCTCGATGCCGCAGATGCTGAAGTCTTGGGTGTAGAGATCACCAAAGCAGCAAAGAGGTCAGTGACTACGTAAAAGCGTGGGCACCCTATGTTCTGGTCACACAGTAGTGCACAAAGCGCTGTGACTATTCGGAGAGTATACCAACATGAGCGACGTCAACTCAGTTATCGCGAAGCGTCTTCTTCGCGTATCGAAGCGTATCGAAGAGATCGCGACCGGCAAGACCGCAGCGGCTGCCAAGCCTGCGGCTGCCAAGAAGCCCGCAGTGGCGTCCACCAAGCGTGTGGCCCTCGACAACCCAGGCAAGGGCACGCCAGCGCTTGACAAGGTTGCTCCGGTCCTCAACAACGTGGACACCAAGACCAAGGCCCTCGACAAGATGATCAACGGCTTCCTTGCCGCTCTTGATCGCAAGAACGAGACCAACGCGAAGACCCTTCTCAAGTCCATCGTCACGAAGCTCACGGAGCTTGGTGATATGGCGAAGAAGCTTCCGACGACGGCGTCGGCGGCGAACACCAAGAAGAGCGCAGAGCGCACCCTTCGTCGTGCGAACGCGCTTGTGGCTCGTCATGGCAAGCAGTACGGTGTTGTGGCCTCGAAGCCAGCGCCTGCGAAGACGCCGCTTCCGCGCAAGTGATCTCTGAATCAAGACCGTAGCAGGCCGCAACGCCCAAGGTGAATATCACCGTGGGCGTTGCCTTTTCCGTCTACGGAGTGTACGGTCGGGGTCTCTATGACCCCTCCGTCTATCGTTACACTCACCGACTACCTTCACGCCTCTCAGGCTTTTTCCAACTTCAACAACCCGGATCACGGGAACTACGCGCTCCGTAAGGGGCCTCAGCATCAGGTGTGTGCTGCCCTTGGGCTTGCTGGGGAAGTCAGCGAAGCACTCGAAGCATTCGACGCCCTTCGTGACCGGTTCTCCGCGTTCGACAACGGATCCCTCAAGACTAAGTTCTCCAAGGAACTAGGAGATGTGGTCTGGTATATCGCCCAGGCGTGCGATGCTCACAGCATCGACATCACGTTCCTTCAATCCTCGGTGGCTGCAATCACCGCCATCGAACGAGACATGGAACGCATGGTCATCGACGCGGGCAAGCACGCGGACTACATGAAAAAGTGCGTGTACCACGGACACGAGGTAGACCCTGCGGTGGTCTCTGGTCACCTGACAGCCGTACTCACCAAGGTCAAGGCCGTGTGCACGAAGGTTGGGTTCAACTTCTGGTCCGTGCTCTCGGAGAACATCGCGAAGCTCGAAGCCCGCTACCCTGAGGGGAAGTTCACCGTCGAACGGTCTGTGCACCGTGCTGTGGAGGCGTGAATGGATAACCCCAATCGCGGTTACTTTGCTTTTCTCGTGGGTAGCCGGGTCCTGGTTGGCTTGTGCGGCTTACTGATCTTCCAGTCGTGCAGTGGTCCTGTAGACTCGACCGATCCCCCCGATGGTAGGTCAGGACTGTCGCTGTTCACAGACCACCAGACTGGATGCCAATACCTAGGATTGCGCGGCATCAACGGAGGAGGCGGAATCATTCCTCGTCTTGATGGTCAAGGCCGTCACGTAGGTTGTAGGCCATGAGCTACTCCTGCGATGAAACCTACGACGTCTACCACGAGCAGCGTGTGAAAGCCCGGAAGGATCACACGTGCAGTGCTTGTGTAGAGACCATTCCTAAGCACGCAACCTACTGGCGTGTGTCTTGGGTATTCGAGCGTACAGCCGAGGGCGTGAAGCGGTGTGAACGCTGCCAGGCCATTCACCTGCACTTACGGAAGAAGTGCAGGGACACAGACTCTGACTTGTGGCCCGCCGAGCGCCTAGACTGCGGTCTCAAGTACGAAGACGAGTGGGGCGACCTCCCTGAAGAGATTGCTGCCCTTGCCTTCGCTCTCCCTTCTGATTCCAAACCCACAGCACCATGACCTACGAAGAACAGTATTTAGCGCTCCTAGAGCACGTCCTCCTGAAAGGGGCGAAGACAGACAACCGTACGGGTATCCCCTCGTACTCGGTGTTCGGAGGTCAGATCTCAGCCTCCGTGGACATCAAGGCGTTTCCCGTCCTCACGACCAAGAAGATCGCCTGGAACTCCCTGGTCACCGAGCTGATCTGGTTCCTTCGTGGGTACACCACGGTGGATTTCCTGAACTACTACAAGTGCCGCATCTGGGATGAGTGGGCGACCGCAGAGAACTGCCAGAAGCGCGGGGTTCCCACAGGCGACCTCGGGCCCATCTACGGTGAGCAGTGGCGCCACTGGGGCGGCTACGACAGTTCACGCCCAGTGAAGGTCAAGGACACGTACCAAGAAGTTCTTGGAGACCGTGTAACTGCGGGAGCCCAAATTGGTTGGGAAAGCCAAGACCTAGCTGCGGGTCTCCTTGCCTTGTATGCCAAGCATGACCAGATGCTGTGCCGTCGATGGCGTGACCGGACAGTATTCTTGCACGAAGTCAAGCTGATGCCTGGGTTCCCTAAGTGGGCGCGATATCAATCAAGCTTCGAGCTAATGAGCTTCCACAAGGACGACATCCTCGCACCCGACACGTCCGCGTTCTTCCCTGCGAACACAGGCGACGTCCTCCCATCTCTTCCCGTCGATCAGATCGCCGCACTCATCACCGAGGCAACATCGAACCCTGACTCCCGCCGGCTCGTCGTCAACGCGTGGAACGCAGATGCGATTCCCACACAGGCTCTCACGCCTTGTCACAACATGTTCCAAGTCAGTGTGCGCCCACTTGATACAGAATCAAGTACGACTACAAGGGTGATGGACATGAAGATGTACCAGCGCTCCGCGGACATCTTTCTCGGCGTGCCGTTCAACTTCACGTCGTATGCACTACTCCTTGCGCTGCTTGCACGAGCATGTGGTTATACTACTGGAAGTCTCACGATTCAGTTCGGTGACCTTCACATCTACGAGAACCATGTCGAGGCCGCAGTCACCCAGCTTCGGCGCAAGCCTCGTGGTATGCCTAAGCTCGAACTCACAGGCATCCGCCAACCGGAACCAGGACTGCCCTGGTTCGACAATCTCTCAACGTATCACACACGATTGATCGACTACGATTCGCATCCAGCGATCGCCGCGAAGGTGGCTGTCTGATGGCCGTACGTGCATGGACGATCGAGGAGGCGCCGCTCGGTCCTCTCACCTGGGAGGCTGTTCCTCCGAATCACCGCATCGCGCGGGACCAGAACGTGAACGTGCGCATGGTGGTCAACACCAAGGCAATCATCCAAGTGGTGAAACAGGGACTTCCCTGACCTTCCGGAGGGAACGCTATCTCCTAGCGTGGCCCTCATTCGCGTTCACAACCTAAAGCCGTTCCCTGTGCTGCTCAATGCAGCTATGGGCACTGTGCCTGCGAGTTCCGTCAAAGAATTCGAAGTGGACATTGCGGCCACAGACTTTTCGTTAGAGACCCTTGAATCGTTGGTGCGTACAGGGTCTGTCCAGTATTCCATCCAGTCCTACAACCCTTACCCTGGGGACACTGGCGGCGGTGGCGGTCAAGGACCCCCTGGCCCTCCAGGACCACAGGGCCCTGTGGGCCCACAGGGTCCTCAAGGTATTCAAGGAGATCCTGGACCCCAAGGCATTCAGGGTATCCAGGGTATCCAAGGCATCCAAGGTCCTCAAGGTGATCCTGGACCTCAAGGTGATCCTGGACCTCAAGGTGATCCTGGACCTCAAGGTGATCCTGGACCCCAGGGTATTCAAGGCGACCCAGGTCCTCAAGGTATTCAAGGTATTCAAGGAATCCAGGGCGACGACGGACCCCAGGGAATTCAGGGTATCCAAGGAATTCAAGGTGATCCTGGACCCCAAGGAATCCAGGGCGACCCAGGTCCTCAGGGTGATCCTGGCCCTCAAGGTGATCCTGGCCCAGCTGGGCCAGCTATCCAAACATGGCGGGCCGTTTCTGGCTTCACGTCTGCCAACTACTACGAGATCGGATCGTCTGTATTGTCTACTCAGACATTCGAACTAGATGTCATGTTCTCGGTAAACCAACCTACCATCAACCGCCAAGCCATCGTCATGCTTGGGTCCATTGAATTATACTTGGATGGTAACGGAACGGATCCGGACACTCAAATTCGTCTGCACATTCCAAGTGGTGGCGTGTTCGCTGGCTTCCTATTCCAATGGAGACCGCGACGTGTGTACATTTTGACCTTACGTGTAGATGCCGCAGATCCTTTCAGGGTGTGGCTATTCATCAACGGGTCAGCTTGTGGTGTATGGAACGGAGCTATGGACATTACAGCCCCGAGCCTTCTCAGCATCGGAAGCTCGTTCTATGCGGACACGGGGATGCACATTCACGGTCTAGGTCTTATCGACGGGTCACACCGCACAAGTGACCAGATGTGTGATCAAATCGAGGCGTCTTTCGCCTCGGACCGTCTTGTACTTGACGCGAACTACACGGTATACTACGGCCTTGGATCTGGAGACCCAGGTGCTTCCTGGGTGCCGTCTGTGGGCACGGGCACACTTACTGAAAACGGAACTATCACCTACGGCACCGTAGATGCCAGGATTGGTTGAGTCATGCCTTTCTCATCTATTGCCTCTGTAGGTCTAGGTCTGTCTCCAGGAGTCAATTACTTCACAGCACCGCCGTTTGGTTTGTACACAGAAATGTTCCAGACTGGAACGGGGTTCCTTTCCACAATTGCTGGGGCTGCTACCTCGTACCCCCACCGTGGCATTCTCTTCCGAGCCGAACCCTTGTACGGTTCGATGCCGCTTCTCATGATCTCCCAGGGCAGCACGACTACGTATCTGGAGTTCTACCAGCAAAGACTGACCACGGACGCAGACACGTTCCCTACGACCAATGCCCCCATCACGGGATACCGGGTGACCACGCAGGTGACGCACGCTGTGCTATCCTCGCTGGCCACAGCTTCCTGTGGTTGTGCTGGCCTCAAGGTCTACGTAGACACGAACCCTGGACTTGATGACTTCGCTGCCCCTGTGTCCCTAGGAGCAGCCATCGCCGAGGCTATCCGGAGGATCGCGAACGGTGGAGGACCCACGATCACGCTCTACTACGAGAGTGCATCAGCTACGTACACGGCCTTGTTCACGGTCACGGAATCTACGCTCACACCTCCGTAAGGCTTGTCTTTCACAGGCACTCCGTGTACGGTCGTAGCCTCTATGAGTGACGGTCTTTCTGCTTCTGCACGCCAGTCTGCTACAGCAAACACAGGCGTGATCGTTCTATTCGGGGTGCGCGGGTCAGGAAAGGACACCATCGCAGACCGCTTAGTGAGCCTGTACGGGTTTCGTAAGAACTCGTTCGCAGGACCCATGAAGCAGATGTGCGAAATCGCGTTCCCTAAGATCCCGCGCGACCATTGGTACGGGCCAAGCCTACTCAGGGAAACACCGTGCTTAGACTACGAATTCAGTGGACCTTGCCTTGATTGCGGGACTGTGCTTACGCGCACAGACGGTCCCATGTACTGGGCATGCCCTAAGTGTGAGAGTGTATACCCTCAGTACGTGACCCCACGCCTAGCTCTTCAGTCCCTAGGCACCGAATGGGGACAGAGGCTCCACAAGCCCATGTGGGCCAAGTCTGCACTGCACCAAGCCACCTCAGGGACTTGCATCACCGACGGGCGCTTTCGGCATGAACTAGACGCCGCCCACGCTGCTGGTGCTCTGTGTGTTCTGTTGATGCGAGGACGTGAAGAGTCCATGCACCAGCCTAATACTCACATCTCCGAGCAGATTCATCAGCTCTTCAAACTCGAAGAGTTCCATGTGTGCTTTCATAACGACAAGTATTCTCTTGATACCTTGGACTCAGGAGTTGAGGGACTCGTTGACATCGCGAAGATGCACACGCGCTTTCCTCAGCATGGACGTTGGGACATCAAGCCGTAAAGTCAGCCCGTGAAGACCATCAAGCTGACCCCTGATCTCACGGCTGCTGTCCACGGACTTAGGTCCTTCCTCGCTGACGGCCACAACTGCGGCAATCACCACTGCGAAAGCATCCCAGACGATGTCCAAGAAGTAGTGGAAGGTGTGATGCTTCTGAGTCCTCAATGGGCTCATGCACGAACGAACATTGATACTCGTATTGCTCGTATGAGGCTACTAGCCAATGCCAGCTACAGGGCCATGTTCAAGTTCTGCTCGAAGTCTCCTACGCTCGGGCCCTTGATGATCTTAGACCCAGACCATGGGTTTGACGACCAAATCGACGAGATCCAAGAACTAGTGCCACAGATCATGAACGCGATCACGGAGTTGACTCCTCGGGAGAACAACGACGAACGAACCCCAGCGACCATGATCACCATGAATACACTGGCCTTATTCAGTATCCTCAACGCAGCTCAGCGATTTGCTGCTGTAGGAAACGCAGACGAAATTGATTACCTCATCACTGAGGGGATGATCTACGCCCTAGACAGTTACCGCTGGTACTACAACGACAAGTGGGAAAATCTGGAAGACCATGAGCTTCCGGATGGTGAAAACGAGGATGAAGCCTACGCTAGGTTCATGCACACGAACCTGATTGACAAGGTGGCTGTGTCTATCCTAGAGTCCTTTTCCGTTGTCTTCGTGGAAGCTACTGGTCATTTCCGCGAACGTAGTCGCAACGACCTCAACTGATAGCCCCTGAGGACACGTGCCTCCTATCTCCGTCGTTGCCATGCTGTTTCTGTTTGTCTGCTTCGCCGCGTTAGCTTGCTATGCAGGCACACGGAAACGCCGGGAATATTCACCCTCGTTGTGCAAGCATCACTGGTGCATGACCCTGCCGTCGGTGAAATGTGACCACGTGACCGCGCACTGTCGGCATTGCCGTCAGTGTGTTTCTGTGTGTACTCACGGCGGATGTTCATGCGCTGGCTGCGCAACCCTAGACGACTTCATATACCGTCGTGTCTAACTACAAGCGGTTCTTGAAGCCAAACCCGGAACTTGCTGAGTGGCTGCGCTCCGGGGTGTGTACACGCTCTCACAAGCCCATGCGCATCGCGGACCACGAGCTTCCCAAAGCGCGATCACGTGAAGACGTAATCGCAAGCATCGACGCGCTGCTGACCGCGCATGGGACCAAGGTCTGATCACTTCCGGTAGACCACCTCGGATTGACCTGAGGTTGGTTCTCAGGACACCCAGTCTCCAATCACGGAGGCAGCCCCACGAAAGATTTCGCTACCCGTAGCGGCCCCAGAGAACACCCTACATCCAATTTTGATGTAGGACCCAGGGGGCGCGTATACGGGGGCGTCCAATGTAGCGTCCAGAGCTTGACCTACGGATCCAATGACAGCCCCTACGACAAAGCTCTGCACCCCAAGGTAGACCCTTCTGTCTGCTTTTGTGCTGGTACTCTCTGCTGTTGCCAAGCTTGTGCCTGTGCTGCCGTAACAGAGAAACCACTCAATAATGGTTGGATTAGTAGCTACAGCAGCTCCTGTGTTCACCAGGTCTACTCGTACTCCACGGATCAGCAAACCAAGGTCACTGCTATTGGTCAACGCGTACGCGCAGACAATGTAGTCAGTTTCTGCCCCAGCTATAGCGTTGAACTGAAAACGACCACCCATGTCTGTCAATGTGGCTGTCGTGTTTGACAGAGTAAGAGACGTTGGTGTCGTCCCGTCGCCTAGATTGGCGGTAGACTTGTACGTAGTGTGTTGAGTCTGGCTGGCAGAACGACCAGAAACAGACGTGGGTACCGAGCGGTCAAGCGACGCAAAGTGACCACGCGCGTATACAGAAATACAGCCCACTCGAAAAGTTACCTGTGATGCAATGTATGCTACAGACCGCATACGAAGCATGATGGGTGCAAAGTACAACGTAGTAGGCTTCAATACAGGAAACGGATAGGCTGACGTATCAATGCTAGCAGCGCGTACGAACTCCAGGTTCTCATTTCCAACCCACAGAGACACGTAGGAGAGACCTACGACGATCCTGTAATGCCTCATCGTGTTCGATGGAATCAGCGCACTGCTCCATCCTGGGGGAACTACTGTTGGGTCAATGGCATTAGAATAGACGGCATTCGTGTTGTGCTTGAGAGCGATATCCATGCCCCCAGTACCGTCGTTGAACCGAACGTACACCCCTTCGTCAAAGTTGAAGTCTGTGAAGTCCGCAGCAATGAATCCTACGTTGATTCTACTTTGATTTCCGCCTACATGAGAGTAGGACGCAGAGAACGCAAGTACGATCTCTGTTTCAGGAATCATGATAGGTATGGGCGCGTACGACCTGATACCTGCGGTGTATCCTGAGTCTGCGTCAGCTTCTAGGACAAGGTCTAGTAGTCCCGGAGATGGGTACAGTGAAGCTTGAAACGGCTCAGAAATGGAAGACCACTTGTCCGTAGACACTGTCGATGTGAGCCATGGCTCAGAGAACAACAGTGTATCCTTGTCCACACGCAGCCTTCGCAGCGTATCGGCCTCCACTTCGCGCGCGATTATAGTTCCATTTGAGGTCTTGTTCCACGCACTACCGAGTGCAAGAAGTCCATTGACCTCTGAGTTAGAGGACAATCCAACCTGTGCTTGGAACGTGGCGTTTACACGTGCAAGCTCTTGTTTAGGTGATCCGTCCTCGAAGGTACTCACGTTAGAACCAATCTCCAACGACTGTTACACCACCACGGAAGAACTGCCCGCCTGTCGCTGTACCAATAGGCACTCGTACACCAACCTGGATGTATGATCCAGCAGGAGCGTATACAGGACTACGGTTCAGATCTACGGATACAGCAGCAGCTTGTGTTCCTGGCACCGCACCGAGTATGAATGCCTGAGTTCCTATGAAGATCTCACGCGGAGCTTTCGTGTTCACGCTCTCTGTAGTGGCAAGAGACGCACCTGTGCTTCCGTAGCCGAGAAACCACTCCAACACATGTGCAGTAGTGGACACTGTGGCGCCGATGTTCACTGTATGAACAGTGACACTCCTAATCAGTATACCACGACCTGAAAATCCGTTGATTGCCGTAGGAAGTTGATAACCAAAGATTACGTAGTCTGTTTCTGCACTTGCGGGTGCTGCGAAACGGAACCTACCACCAAGAGTGGTGTATCCTGGTGTAGTATTCGACAACGTCGCTGTGGCAGGAATTGTCGAGTTCACCATGTTCGCAGTGCTACCCGCAGCACCGCCAGTTTGACCTTGTGAGGAAGATCCCGCAGAAATGGCATTGGCATCCGAGTATGGGATGCTGTTGTTGATTCCTCCCACAGTTACGACCGTGTAACCGATCATTAGCCGCGTGGCGATTGAAGGTGCAGACCCAGCGTTGTAGATTCGCATCTTCAACGGCAGCATGGGGATGGAACAGAAGGCGGGGATAGCTACAGGTCGATTCAGGACACCAGCAAGTACGATGTCTCCTGTCTCGTTCCCAATCCACAACTCCATACGCCCGCTCGATACAACGAGAGAGTACCGTCGCATGACGTTTGGTGCTACCAGTGCAGAAGACCAGCCTGTAGGCGTAGTAGTATACGCAATCGCTGATGACTGTGTTTCTGAACCATTGAAGTTGCTGATGATCCTCAGCTCACCAGAAGCGTTGAACCGTACAAGTACACCGTCTGTAGGAGCAGTAACACCAGAAGCAATGAACGCCCCGCAGAACTCAACTGTAGTGTTCAGAACGCCCACCTGGGACAACATGATGTCCTGAGTGATCGTAGTGACTGCAAGTGCGCTATTCCCCGTTGGGATGGTAGCGTAAGAAGTATACGCGAATACAGCACCGGTAGCTGTAGAACTCGCCGCATTGAGGGTGACTACACCATTACTCACAGACTGAGTCATGGTGACAGCGCCAGCTAGCCACTTGTCTGTGTTCTGAGTGGAACCAGCGAAGCTTTCCTCGAAGAGGATGGAGTCAACGGCCACCCTCGTACGTGCCTCTACGTCCACATCGATCGCGACGTCTCGTACAGACCCAGTAAACTTCCCTGTGTCAGCACGACCGGCGATGGCGAGCAGTCCGTTCTTGGTAGAGTCAGCGTTCAAGCCCACCTGGAGCTGAAACGTCGTATTGACGTTCGCTACATTCGCTGTGTCGTTTCCACCTTCGATCAACGCCATGACGACTCCCTCAGGTCCACGATCCCATGACTGATACGCCTCCACGAAGGACCTGGGAAGCAGTAGCCGTACCGATGGGCACGCGGCAGATGATATGAAGAAACTGACCCGGAGGTACGTAGACAGGATCCGAGCTAAGATCGAGATTCAACGTCTGGCCCATAGCACCGATCGCCGAACCCACAGCAAACGACTGCGCGCCGATGTAGATGCGACGCGGAGCCTTAGTAGTTGCTGCTTCCGCCGTTGCCAGGGAGACAGCCGTTGACCCGTACCCGAGGAACCACTCGATGACTGTCGCCGTAGTGGCCACAGCAGCACCTGCGTTGAACGTATCGATGCGTACGCCCTTGACAACCAGACCCTTGTTGACGGCAGCGACCGCAACAGCAGGTGCCTGGTAGGCGAACAATGCGTAATCGGTTTCTGCACCGGCTGGCGCAGCAAAGAGAAATTGACCACCAATGCGGGAATAGCCTGCTGCGGTGTTCGACAGCGTGGCTGATGCAGGCGCCGCGCTGTTCGCGATGTTTCCTGTCGACCCGAGAAGTGCGGAGGCGAGACCCTGGCTGATGTTGTTCGCTGAGACAGCCTGCGCTGTAGAGTACGGTACTGAGTTCTGACTTCCACCTGTGTGGATCGTCAGATTTCCGAACCGAGCCTGCGTCGCCACCGAGGGGGCGGAAGCCGAGTTGATGATACGCATCACTGCTGGAAGCGCGGCGGCTGACGTGAACGCATGCTGGTCCACAGGCCGGTTCAGCGTGCCAGCGAGGACAGTGTCGCCCGTCTCGTTTGCTACCCACAGGTCGACACGGTCGTATCCGATGACGAGACTGATGTTGCGTACGACGTTGTCCGCAAAGAGAGCTGAAGACCACCCAGACGGTACAGTGGTGTACGGAATGGCCGAAGACTGCGTCTCTGTGCTGTTGAAATTCGATACGATCCGCAGTTCTCCAGACGCATTGAAGCGAACGAAAACACCGTCCGTAGGAGCTGCGTTTGTAGCAGAGAGCTGGAACCCAAACTCAATGGTCGTGTTCACCACGCCGATCTGAGAAAACAGGATAGGCTGAGACCACGTGACAGGATTCACCATGCCGTCAAGCGGGAACACCGCGTAGCTTTGGTGCCTCGTATACGTGGATAGTGTAGTGATCGCAGAGTTGTTGAGGATGAGCCATGGGCTAGTGTACGCCGTGGTCATCGTCGTAGACGCAGAGGACCAGCGATCTGTCTGCTGCGCACCTGTGCGGAACGGCTCGTCATAGCGAAGCGTCTCCATCGCCACGCGAAGCCGGTGGTCGCAGTCGACACTCATGTCATTGTCACGGATGGTTCCAGTGACTTTGCCTGTGTCGTCACGTGAGGTGACCGCGAGCAGACCGTTCTTCGTCGAGTCCGCATTCATGCCCACCTGGAGCTGGAATGTGGAGTTGACGTTCACCAGGCCGGCTGTGCTCGCGCCATCTTCGATTACCGCCATCGCTCTACCCTACCCTGTAATTGATCTGGACGTTGCCGCGTACGATGCCACCAATAGGTGAAGCCCAATACACCGTCGCTGTTCCGGCCGCAGGCACCGCCACGAACGTGAGCCCTGGGTACATCACCGCTTCATCAGCTAGGGTTCCCTTGCCCGTGTAAGGGCCCGCAGCGAGCTGAATGACAACGTGGGAGTTCACGGAAATAAGTGCATCCGTGAGCACAAAAGAACCTGACCGCTTAGGGGTCGACCCAAGGTTTACGGTCTGGGATGAGATCACCGACCCCGCGCCGTCCACCTGGTACTCGACATTCAAGTTGCCTCGAACCGCGGACCCGTACGGAGCTGCCCAGTAAACAGTGGCAATGCCTGTTCCTGGAACCGCCGTGAAGATGATCCCAGGGTACATCTCCGCTTCATCGGCCCGTGTGCCCTTGCCCGCGTACGGTCCAACACCAAGCTGAATCATCACCTTGGACGAAGGCGCAATGGTGCCGTCCGTGAGCGTGAACCGACCCGAACGCCTGGGGACTGAACCTACGTTGATGGCCGCGTACGAGATCGGCAACGTGGTAGTCACGGCATTGTCGACCCACCGCACACCGTCAAAGGTGTGAAGGTGCCCGTTGGTGCTGAGTACGCACGTGTCGCCTTGCACCGAGCTGCCTACGAGGGGCAGCGTCGGCACGACAACCGGCCTCAGTACACTCAGCTGTTCAATCGACACGTAGCCTCGTCCGTAGATAGGTCTTTACGACCTGCCTACAGATCTGAGGCTACTTGTAGCGTACGGAAAAGATCAGAGTAGGTCAGAGACCTGAACGAGAGATACCCTTCGCCTTCAACCTAGCGCAGGCTTCTCGAATACCCGCGTTAGCCGCAGCCATCACAGTGTCCGTGAACACCAATAGGTCTTCTTCCTCGAAGGTGTCACTAGCTAGCTTGTCGAGCGCCTCATTGTCTAGCACCGAGGCCTTGAAGCTCTTGTCGATGCCCTTGAGGCGCTCCTTCGTGGCCTTGTCGTACATGTCGTTGCGTGTCTCAAACATCACCACACGGACCTGCTTGGTCTTGTGGTTGACGGCGTAGACAATACGGCGAGTACCTACCACCAGGCGGTAGAGATTGTTGAACCCCTGAAGTGCCTTAGACCTCGATTTCACGAGATCAGACAACGGGTTCTCTAGCTCGCTGACAGCGTCAATAAGAGCTAGGTACTCTCCTTTTGGGAAAGCACGTAGCTCCTTTTCAGCGGCTTTGTCGAGGGTGACTTCGTAGCCCATCGCCCACGAAGATAGCAGAGTCAGATGTCCTTGAGATCAGCCATCATCTTGGCCTTGACCTCGGACCAGGGCACACCCGCGTCCCCAGCATCGAAAGCAGCCACGCGCACGCGGATCTGCTCGGCCTTCGCGGACTTCGTCATCGTCTTCTTCTGGGTGGCGGTCTTCATGGTCAGGTCCTTGGTGCCGGGTATGAATAGAGTATATCCAAAATCGTAGGTCGCGCAAGGGTGCGCCCACGAATTCTTTCAGCACCTAGAAGATAGGGCCTATCTAACTTCCGCCCACTTGGACAGGCAAGCAAGAAACTCCCTGGCAATGGCGTTGCCCTCCTGGCCTCGGTCTAGGTCATCCGCCAGTTGGTACGCCACATCGAGGCATGCGTCTGACCTCAAGAACCCAAGACTGACACAAGCACCTTTGAAAGCCTCTGGGTCTTGGATGTGAGTCACCACGTGGACAGCCAAAGCACGCCCTAGAAGCTGAGGATCTGCTGTTGAACTCAGCTCCTTGGATGATCATGCGCGCTGTTTACGAAGCGAGGGGAAGCAGAGGTCCTCGAACTCCTGCTTCGAGGACGCTGCATGGAGATGGTGGGTGTAGCCCCGAGAGACCGCGAACCCGACCTCGGTGGCCCACCACGGAGCGTTGGCCTTGCATTCATCGTTGTAGTCGCTGACGCTACCACAGACTAGTTCGGGAAACGAGGACGTGTCGAAGGTGTCGCTTTCACGGACCTTGATGGCCACCATCGCGCCCTTGGCACCACGTCGGTACTCGGCCATGGCCGCAGCCACACATGCTGCGAGGGTGCCTCGGGCAAGGACCACACGACCAGCCCACATGTACTCGGCGACGTAGTAGTTGCGGTAGGTGTTGAACGACACGGTCACATAGTGCCCGTTGAAGTCCGCCGAAGCACCGGCAGCAGCACCGCGAAGCGAACCCGTGGCAAGAGCCATGCGGTTGATGGCTTCGGTGAGGTTGTACGGGATGATGGGCGCGTAGAACTCGGTCATGGAACTCTCCTGATGGCCTTAGCAACCGTGACAGTCGTAGGCGCCAGCTTGGCTAGGGCCTCGTACGTGTGATGGTTGCTTGGTAGTGATGTTGAGTATACTCAACGAAGTGACGCCGTCAAGAGACCTTGTGCGAATTCACTTCCCGAGGCGAAGCTGAAGGAAGTCGTCGATACGCGGCTCAGCGGCCTTGGCGATGGCGCTGAGCACTCGGCTGTCGACAGCGTCCGCGTCCCTGTCCTCCTTACGGACTCGGCGGGTCGCCTTTTCATAGATGTCGAAGACCGGGGCTCCGACCCGCTTGATCATCTCACAGAGGGTGGCGATCTCCGTAAGGTGGGCCGAGAACTCCAGGATGTCCTTGGTGTCCATGGTCCCACACGTGGAGTGGTTGATCTTGAACTTGCTGTCCACGGTCGCGTACATCTGAACGGTGTTGAGGACACGGTCCTCCATCTGGATGCCGAAGTCGTAGCCCGAGCACCAGAACTCCAGGCGGAACCACGTGTGGCGGGGCTTGTAGGTGTCGACGACAAGGTTGATCAGCGTCGCAGCCGTCTTCACGAAGACTTCGGTCTGCTCGGCGATGAACTCCGCGTTGTCCACGAGGAGCTTGGCAGTCTCAGCCTCGTAGGCCGCACGACGATCCATCTGCTCCTTGGCAAGACGGAGCTTCTCGTCTTCGAGGGCGCGCTTCTCGGCGGCGGTGAGGCGGGGCTTGCGGGTGCTGGTGGCGGTGGTCATCGGTCAGTTCCTTCGTTCGGGTTATGAGTAGAGTATACTCACGTACTGAACCAACGCAAGGGTAGAAAAACAAAAGGCCTCAATCTCACGAACTGAATGATTTTGCCCTTACAGAAAGGGCAGACTGAGGGACCTTCGCGGAAAAGCTTGACTTTGTTGGGCTTGGTGCGCGGCATGTTGTCTCTCAAACTCCAGTGTCCCCAAAGACGACAGGAAAGGGGAACTCTTCCATGGCGGTGACCCACACAAGGGACCCGTACCAAGTGGGGTGCGCGACGTTGACGATGGCCTTGAACTTCCCTTCAGGGTCGAGGACGACCACGAAACCACGCACTCCCTTGTCGAAGAGAGTACCGCAGGCATCGAAGAGAGCAGCCGTGAGCGAGTCGAGCTTACGCTTTGCGATCGTGCCGTCCTGGTTCCAGCCACCAGAAACCTTCACGATGTTTCCATCGCGGTCCTGCCCGTTCGCATGATACGCGAAATTGGCAAGGCAGCCGTACATGCAGATGTCACCGACGATCTCAATGGGCTTGTTGGTGTTGGTCATGACTAGAGTATACCCAATAGCTCAACCAACGCAAGGGTGAATCAGCACTTAAGTGCTTCAGCGACCCACACAGGCGGGTTGTCGAAGATTCCTTGGATGCCCTGGTACCCCGTGAGTCGGTCGACTTGGTTACCGACCCTGAAGAAGATGATGACTCGATTGCCAGGTCCCTGAACGACCAGAGCGTCCCCTCCCTTGAAGGTCCACGCCTGGGAGTGGGCATAGTATGCAACCACCGCGTCCGTGACCTTCGCCTTGATGGTGCGAAGGTCAAGATCCTTGAGGGAGACCATCGCGAGGTCGTTGTCGCCGCGTGGGGTACGGAAGATGTGTTGGGTGTTCATGGGAAGGTACGCTTCACGGTTCGGAAGACGTGCGTTGCGTGATGTCTACGGCTTCGATGCGATCCAGTGCAGCGATCACATCCGCGGGGGTGGCATCGACGCCGAGCTTCGCCCGCTCGGCGAACAGACCCGTGAGCTGCGGAAGAAACCTCCACGAGTCCTCCCAAGGCTGAATCTGCGGTGTAGCTTTCCCAAGAAGGGAATACCACCGGATCATGAACTCGGCGTCAACACCACCCGATTCACCGAACAACAGTCCTGGATTGATCATCACAGTGATCTCGTAGAGGTGATCGTTTTTGATCACACCTTTGAGCTTCTCGTAGGTCCAGCACTCGTTCTCGATGCTGTAACCGATTTTCTCGATCTTCTTCACGGAGTCACCTGCACGATCTTGCTCTGGTTGGGGTCGTAGCGAAAGACCTCCCCGGTCGTCATGTCGTAGGCCCGAAGGGATAGGACACGGCTCTTACGCGCCTGCCGCGTCACCTCCGCCTTCGCCGCCCCAAAGGACTTGAAGGAGTAGCCAGACTCAGGAAAGCCTTCGGTCTTGACCTGGTAGCGAGGGACCTCGAACTCGCACCGGATCCAGCAACCACCTTCCATGGCACGAGAGCTGTACTTCAACTCGCCACGGATCCACGTCCAATCGTGGATCCGGTCTTCGTAGAAGACGTTCACATGGTGCTGAGGATCCTGGATGTCAGGCTTCACCGTGGGGTCACGATGGAGGTAGCACGTCTGGATCCGCGTCGGTTCCGTGGGGATCGACACACGAGACGGCGTACGTACCTCGGTACGCTCGGGCACCCAGAAGTAATCGACGGTCGTGTGGACGGGAATCTTGTAGGGACGGGGCATGGCTTAGACCTCGTGGTTGATGGTAGTGGCGTGAGTATACCTGAATCTGGTAACCATGCAAGGGTCTGTCCTAGATTTGATGAATTTATCCTGAACCCTTGCGTGTACACAAGGATAGAGTATACTGATTTTCATGCTCAAGCACACCGTCTACGTCCGCTGCTGCCACTGCGGGACCAAGGTCATCGAAGAGGTGAACACGCCTCACGAGGGACCTGGCCACGCATACGAGCGCGCTCGGACACGGGCGGCGGAGGCCGGCTGGCACATGGGCGAGTTCAAGGTTTGCGCGCCCTGCGTCAAGAAGTGGGACGAGGACGACAGCGTCAGCGCGCAGATCATCAAGGAAGTCATCGCCGAAGAGAAGTCTGCCAAGTAAAACAGCAAATGAGTTACCATGCGAGTCTATGGATCCAAGCGCTACGACGCACTCACCTGCCTATACGGGTGCTGCACGACCAAGTACGGCCGCCACAAGCAGCATCGCAAGGTTCTCGACCGCGGGCGCCGCAAGACTGCACGTCAGGCCGCGCGCAAGGAGATCGCTGCACAGCTCACTGAGTGACGCGGAACTTCTTTCCATAGAGGTCATGGTCCTTGTCTTCCATGATCTCTCGGTAGTGTTTCTTCGCGGCCTCGATAGTCTCGAACTCCTTGACGAGCTTGAACCTTGCGCCGTCCTTCACTTCAAGGCGGAAGCCACCGCCACCGCTCTCGTTCTCGGTGAGCGGGGCTCCGACCTCCTTCGCCACAGACCGGAAGTTCGCGTCATGGCGAGGATAGCCAAGGTGAATCACCTCGTGCTTCACGATGCCTTCAGCCTGAGCCTCTGGTAGCTCGAAGAAGCGTGGCGCAAATCTCACCGTGTACTTCGGAGCGATCTTCAGGAGCGAACGCCCTATAGCCATCTGAGTGCCTGTGCTCATTACAGAAGCAAGCACTCCCTTAGCTGGAGCTTCATCCGAGAACACCAGACGAGTCTTGATGTAGGTGTCGTAGGTCTTGTCCGACCAGATGGTTTTGGTGTGCTCGACGAACTTCCGCTCTGCCCATTCTGGGGTGAGCGTGCTTGCCGCCTTCTTGGGCGTGGAGCACTCCTTCACTACAGAACCCACAAGCCGTTGCCACTTTGGGTATTCCGAAAGCTGCCCAGGATAGAGCACTTCTATGGAGAATGCTTTAGCAAACGAGGCCTTGAAATTATCCGCACCGAACGGAAGCGTCTCAACATCCCACGGGTCAATACCAGCCTCACGAGCTGCCACAACCACGGTGTCCCACCCCAAACGATCACCCACGGACATGGCTACAGCCTGAGCAAACGCCTCGTCTTGGGCGTTCACACCTAAGGAGTAGAACGCTGGACCGAACCAGAACGACCCATCCTCGTAGACAGGCACAGTAGCTTCTAGGTCAGTCTCATCGTTGCGGGCTTCGATAGGACCAACGAACCCGCGAAGCTGAGGCCTTCGACTCAGGATGTCTGAAAGCACAGCCTCTGCGGACTTTCCTGAGTGGTTAGGGAAGTAGCGCACCTGCGGATACGAAGGAATCAGAAAGACGTCATCAAGGGCGTAACCGCCACCAGGAAGCTGGAAGTTAGCGGTCTTTGTGCGCCCAAACACGAGATCGTACGCCTGATTCACAAGGTCCTGAGCCCGTTCATACCCATTCGGAAGTTCGTCCGCTGCGTTCATGAACAGCGTTTTCACCTTCGAGATGTCAGCTCCGTGGTAGTTCCACTGGAAGGGCGTGACCTCAATGGCCCGAATCCACGCGCGCACTTGAGCTGCGGCGTTGGAGAGCATGTACGATGGGTCTTCTGCGTTCTTAGCTTCGGCTAGCATTCCCTCGAAGACTGCGTGCTGAGCCTTGAGAGACTCGTCCCATGGAAACGTGACAATGGACTCCGCAGCCTTCTTTTCAGAAGTCACAGGTTGAATGCTCACCCCAGGCTTGAGAATGACTTCCTTCTCGTGAGCGAAGTTTCCCTTTCCAAGGGGCGTGTCTTGCTTCCAGTGAACAAGCACATCCTTTGGGTGGATGAGGTACTCTCGGTATTCTGCGTGGTCCACCCGTGACTTGTCTGTGGTCACAGAATCAAGACCCTTTAGGGTCTCTGACCCCTTGATTCTGCGATAGGCCGTGAAAGGCACAGGGCACACACGAAGAACATCCGCTGCGAGCGCGTCTCGTGCTTTTTCAGAGAGCGAACCATATACGTCAGCAATGTCTTGCTTGCCTTCAGAGTCTGGACGATGAACCCACAAACGGATGGGAGCCGCAAGCTCGTCCAATGCCTCCTCAAGGTCCATTTCCGATACCGCTGCAACCTTCCGCTTGTGGTTGTCGATGTACTTCCGAAACCGTTCAAGCTGGTCTCGGGTCAAGTCCTTGCCGTCGACATAGTGAGCAAACACTTCCGCGAAGTCCTCCTCCGCATTGTTTCCACCGTACTCTGTAACCGCAGGAACCTTTCCATCAGCGTCCTCTTCTGATGTTCCAGGAGCAAGGAACTTGTCAGCGAACTCTGCTCGGTCGCTCAAGTCCATGTACTTGAACCAGAAGCGGTGACCGAGTTCATGAGCAATGAACCGAGCCATGGTGTCACTCACCGTGCCCGCCGTCAAGATCACACGAACCTTGTCGGTCCGGATTTCGTAGTGAGCACCCTCAGTGTACGAGCTTCCTGTCTCCCCCTTCCACTCCCGTGCGTAGGCCTTGGGGATGAAGAAAATCTGACCGTACCACAAGAAGTCTAGACCCCGCCGACGAAGCAGCGTGTAGGCAGTATTCGAGGCTTCAAGCCCCAGTTCTCGCACGTACGGGTGCGTGTCCTTGGTGCTGTCCTGCCCCGGAATCACATGCTTGCTGTCCTGGAACACGAGCTTTGCCCCATGAAGGTCCAGCTCGCTGGGGATGTAACCACCCTTGTCTGGGATCTCAGACACTAGCTTCGTGACCTTGGTCACCTGCTTGGTTAGGTCCTGGACAAGCTCCTTGAGCCGGTGGCCCATTCCCCTCATCCGGAACTCGTAGCCGCTCTTAGACTGAGTCTGCCTGTCGTAGTCCTTGTCGTTGTTGGCATCAAAACCAGCAATGTCATAGGTCAGTTTCGACTTCACGTCCTCGATGGCCGTAAGCATCGAACGGAACTCGACCATTGCTTTCTCAATGGTCTTGATGATGCCTTGACCCCTAGGGCTCTTGTCAGGTGTCCGCACCCACAAGCCCTTGTTGATCTTCGCGTCTTCAATCCAGGCACGAATGAACGCATCCAAGACGCCGACGTCGCTGGACACATTCTGGTATACTGATTCAGCATACTCAGGGTCTAAGCTATCGTCGATGATCTCTGCAATTGCATCGTCAGCGGTGACCAAGCAATCCTTAGCGATCGCTTTCCACGCGCTCTCGATGCCTTTGGCCCAAGTCTTCAGTGTCGGCGTCTCTTCAGCGGTAGGCATACCCAGAAGATAGCCTCAGAAATCAGGCGGAAGATCTAGACCCGAGACCACATGGGACGCAGGGAAGTTCGACACCTGAATGGCTGCGGGTTCCACATGAGGCTCTTCAATCGGCGCTGACCCGATCTTGTAGTCGCTCATGATCTGAGTCAAGCACCCGCACAAGTCAGCTACTTCATCGACTGTAGCCTCAGGGTACAGGACACTAACACTTTCTGGTGTCATCGTCTTGAGAGTACCGCTGTCGAGTCGCCGGATCTCAGGGTCCGACAAGTGCATCAACTGTACGGCCTCTAAAGCCTTGGTCTCATGCTCGTAGACAAGCACGTACCAAGAACTCTTCGGCCACTTGAGGTAGGAAGCCACGTACATTCACCCAGTAGGTAAGGTCAAGAAGACACGTTGGCGCCAGAGAATACAGCGTGAGCTTCGTTCTTTGCAAGCACAAGGTCGTCCCCTGTGAGCAAAGCCTCAAGACCTGAGTACACCTTCGCGGCCAGGTCCATCCCAGCTGCGTACGTGAGTGTGGAGGTGGGCTTCTTCATGGCCTCGAAGCGCACAGCATCCTCGGTGATGAGCCCAGCCTCTGCGGCTGCGGCATAGGCCTCAGGAGAGGCCACGATCTTCGTGAACACGTCTTCTGGGATCGCAGGGAGTACACCGTTCGCGTCCTCGACCACCCGCACTAGTCGCTTGCTTTCAATAGCCACGAACTCCGGATTGCTCGGATCGTCGGTGTCGACAATGAGCACTCCCTTGGGCGCTTGATCTCCGAACTTCACCTGCATGGGAGCGCCAGAGTAGAACGCAGTACGCCCTAGGCGCTGATGTATGTGTATATCTCCTACTGCAAAGTATACTGAACCTTGGATGTCTGGGATCGTTTCCCCATGATCCAATGGAGGCACGTCCACGCCGTCTTTGAGACGCCAGTTGGTGTCGGTGACTGCGCCCCGCACGGTCTCGTGCATGACAATCACCAAGTCCTTGAAAGGCACGGCCATGGAGCCTTCACGGAGATCCGCAAGTGCCTTGCCTAGGTCCTCGTGAAAGAACCGAGGACGATGGCACAAAAGCAAGAACAGCGTATCACCTACACGTTCCCACTTTGTAGTTTCTGTGAACACAGAATGAGTGAACACACCTGCTGTAGTCATCCGGTCCAGGTACCGAATGGCTGTGCGTCCCTGGGTGTCACTCTGGTCGTGGTTGCCTCGAATGGCCAGGATTCGTATTCCCATGCGGTCGTAGGCGAGCATCCGTTCAAGGAACAGCTCTGCTTCACGAGGACTAGGCTCGTCGACATCGAAGAGGTCTCCAGCGACCACGATGGTGTTGATGCCGCGCTCCACTGCGAGGTCTACGATAGCGTCGTAGACACCTAATGATCGCTCAAGGTGCTTTCCCTGATGCGTAGGATCCAGGAATGGGCTGGCGCCAAAATGCCAATCCGCGCTGTGAATTAGACGCATTAGGCTACCTGAAGCCGGCTTACGACTTTACGTAGTGCAGCTTCCTTACAGATCCTAACATCACGAGCACAACGGTCACCTGCACAGCGAACAATGGCTTCGTGTTCTCCTGTAATGTACGCTGGTTTTCCAGTATCAAAGAACCAGCCTTTGTACATATACTCTGAGTCCTTGCGTTGATACAGGTCAAAGCGTTCATGACCACGAACGATCACTACGTGCTCATACTCCACACCGTCTTTGGGGTCTACGAGCGTACGGTGTGACGTTGCCTCATACGAGGCAGTCACCCACTGCATGTAACGTTTGAACCGAGTCCACACTGTCACTTCGGCACCACCTGAACGCAATGTGGGGTATTCCCCCAGAACAGTTGATCCCACATCTTCCTGACATCATCCACTGTGACTTCGTCGATGATGCGATAGGCCGCGGAGTCCGAGATCACGTACCCGTAGTGAGCGGCTGTGACTCCTGTGGAAACGGAAGAAGCCACAAGGTCGTCACTTTGCCAAAGCAAGGACCCCTTCACGGTTGCCTTGGAGTGCTCGACATCAAACAAGGTCACGTCACGTTTATCCAGCAAGTTACTCAAGATCAAGCGAACTTCCTTGGCCTTGGAGGCCTCGGTCTTGTACGAGATCATGAACCCAGACACGAATCGGTGCATGAGCTGGTGACCGTGGACGTCGTAGACGAGCCCGTGCTTGTCCCGAAGTTCCGTGAACAGCTTCCCCTTGGGCATGGATCCCAGTAAATCCGAGAGCACGTTCATGGTCGCCAACTGCTTGGGGGTCCTGAGGTGACTCATCGAGTACACGAGCTGTACTGATGTCATCTGCACAGCGTCCGTGACCGTGGTTGTGGACGCAGCCACTGCCCACCTGGTTTCCCCGTTCGTTGGCTTGGTAGCCTTACCCTTCGGAAACTTGAGAGCCTGCGTACGAATCCACCGCCGAAGCTGTGGAGTCATGGCCCCTGAGACACTGACGATGATGTTGGACCCTACGTAGTTCCGGGTATGAAATGCCTTGAGGTCTGTGGGCTTGAGCTTGACGACTTCCGAACACGAGCCCCCGATTTCACGGGCGTACCCGCCACGGAACATCTTTTTCTGAGCCCGCGATCGCGCACGGAACATCGCAGAGTCTTGGCGCTCTTGGAGTTCACTGAGGATCGCACCACGCTCTGTCAGGATGTTGTCGTCGAGCACAGGCCGCCGCACACCATCAAACAGCGCACCCATGAACACACGAGCATACACCGCCGGCCCCGTGGCGTGGTAGATGGTCTCGTCGTGGGAGGTCATGGCGTTGGCCTCGGTACCTCCATAGGTCGTGGCAATCCGCATGGCCTCCTCTGGGTAGCCTTCGCTTTCCCTCATACACAGGTGCTCGACGAAGTGAGCTGCCCCGTACTCGTTGGCTCGCTCGTAGGTGGACCCTGCGGTCACGAGGATAGCCAAGGACGTGATCGGACGGTCGCTGGGCTGGATGATGAGGCGCACGCCATTGCTGAGCGTGCTCACGGGGACTAATGCTGACATTGCCAGGGACCCTACCACAAAGGTAGGGCTGATGTCACGCAAGAAGCCAGTTCAACTTCTTCTGTTCTTGGGCTACGCGAGATCCCACAGCTCGGAGCTTGCGCTTGAGCCTGATCCCGCAGTACCTAGAAGACCACGCTTGCACTCCAAGCATCTCCGTAGCTCCTAAAGAAGGAGACCACGCTACCAGCCCGTACCAGCGCCCATCATGGCAACTGAAGCTCACGGTAAGTATACCCTCTGAGGTTGACTTACTACCCGACCAAGCACGAGGGCTCACACGTTCAAGGTGAACACCCTCGAATGTTGAGAGGCAATGAGATCCAAAATCTAAGGTAGGGTGCATGGTCACGTGGTCCCAGATTTACGCAGTATGCGCACCACATCCCCAATGTGAGACTCTAGAAGTCCTGTTTTCTGGTCCACACGAACTAAGTGGTCTCTGTGACTATGCACGTCCATGACATCCAAGACTACGTAATTACGGTCTTGGTTAGCTGTCCTGTGCTTCATCAACCATCGGCTGATTTCCACACTTCGGTGGTCGTTGCTGTCTGTGGGTGTTGTGCCGATGATGTGGTCGTGAGCATGTAACCCCGTACGTTTCAACCACGTGACCATCCAAGCTAACGGAAACGCATGCTTCCAGGACGAGGTAATGACTGCCTCCGCGTCCGTGAGTTCAATCATCGTGTTGAGGATACTCACACAATACGGATCTAAGACCCTACCCCATTCCTCGTGCTTGGTGACTTCGCGGGCATGCACTTTTTGGTGTTCCTCCGAACAGAGAACACCTTCAATTTCAAGAAACAAGAGCGGAGCAAAGCGGCTGGTCACGGAATGTGACTACCACGCATTTTTCTTCTAGTCTACGGGCCTGCGATCTGTATACTCGCGACCGTGAGCCTTCGTAAGCACGCCACTTCCGCAGCCAAGGGCCTTGGTCTTTCGGCTGCGACCTCTGTCTTCAACACCGCAGTCAAGCCGTTCACGGATCGCCTGCCTAGCTTGGTGCTCCAGGAAGCGGAACTTGAGGGTCAGCTTCTTGGTGTGGTCCTTCGTTACTTGTGGGCAAATGGACGGTCTTTGTCCCTTGGAAACAAAATGTATGGGTCGAGCGACCACTTCGTGGCTCCCGCCAACAAGAAGATGACGGTGGAGTATGAACGCCTAGGTAAGGCTCAGACCTTCATCTACAAAGGCGCGATCTTGTTCGTGGGCATGAAAGAAGGCACCCACAGAGACTCTCCTGTGGTGTCATTCTTCCGTGGGACCGTGGACCTTGAGGCTTTGATTTGTGACGCAGTGACTGCGTACAACGAGTACAAGGGCGGGGTCGATAGTGCTCGTAGGTTCGGGATCCACCGTCATCACGGCATGGCGGCTGCCAGGTCTAAATCCAATCGTGAGAACGAGAAAACGTCCAATCGGTACTTGTTCCATGATCCTGACTCCGAAGAAGACCTCTATCAGCACCGGCCTCTAAAGTGGAAGCTCGAAGACCTCGTGCCTCCGGTGCCTGAAGCACCGTTCGCTCATCTGGTGTACTCCCCAGAGGTCACGGCCTTCTATGAGTCCATCGACCTGTGGCTCAAGTCCAAGGAATGGTACAAGACCCGTACGATTCCTTGGCGCATGAGCGGGCTACTCAAGGGACCTCCGGGATCCGGGAAGACCTCGTTCGTTCGCGCTACAGCTCAACAGCTAGATCTTCCTATTCATGTGCTCGACCTCGCGAGTATGAGCAATAGCGACCTCATTGAAAACTGGGACGAGGCTGCAAGCAAGGCCCCGTGTGTGATCCTCCTTGAAGACCTCGATCGCATTTTCGATGAGACCAAGAACATCACCCACTCGTCAAAGTTCTCCTTTGAGAGCGGAATCACCTTGGATTGTCTGCTCAACTGCATCAGCGGCGTAGACACCCACGACGGGGTGCTGCTCATCGCGACTGCGAACTACGTGGACCGTCTGGATGCTGCGCTTCTGCGACCTGGACGCCTGGACCAGCATGTCTACTTTGGAGAGCTGGACGACAAGGGCCGTACCCTCATTGCTGCTCGTATTCTCGCTGGGTTTGAGTCCGAGATTCCTGCGATTGTAGACGCAGGCAAGGGAGAGACTGGAGCTGCCTTTGAGCGCCGCTGTCAGGACCATGCACTGCGACTTTTCTGGGCCAAGGAACGTGGGGTCGTACTCGCAGATCGAGCGCCTGTGGTGGAAATGAAGCCAGAGAAGGTAAAGCCTCGCAGGCTCAAGAAGAAAGTGACGAAGGCTAAGGTAGCCAAGACACCATCCCGTAAACGGTGACTACATGGCCCAAGAGCACATTCTCCATTTCTTCTAGTATACCCATTTGCCACCTGCGCTTCAGGCAGTCAATAAGCCTTTCTGCGACCTCATCATGCATCTCCCGCGCAACCCTGAACGCACCGTGGCGTTGAGGAAGCTCCTAGAGTCGAAAGACGCTGCCGTGCGTTCCTTGGTTGCCAAGGACGTAACGGTGCCGTTATGACCAATCGTAAGATTGCTCTTTCACTGCACCCCACGGTTACAGAGACCAGCTGCGGGAAGTGCTGGTATCAGTGCACAGACTCACGCCAAGATGCATACGGAGACTGGGAAGACCTCTAATACTGCATCCGTGAAGAGTTCAAGCACCCAGAGACTGGAAAGCACCAGTCCCTGTTTGCTGGGCGGCTTCAAGTATGCCGTGCATCCGAGATCGACCCAGACCGTGAATTTCACGCGCCCTTGAGGACAGCCGGGTCAGCCTGGTTCGCCTTCATGACCGCATAGCGGTCCGTGACGCTGATGTTGAGGGTGCCCAAGGCAGTGTCGAACGTGTAGAGGGCCTCGTCAACGGCCGAGATCTTGGCACGGATGTCTGCGATCTTCTTGGACGTGACTTCGATGTTCTGAAGCACGCTGATGTACTGCATCGGGTCCGACGACGCAACGATGACATTCGAGATCTTCGCAAGGTACTGAGCCTCGCCCTGAAGGTCCTGGATGAACCCCTCACGCTTCGACTTCATCGTGAAGAGCTGGATTTCGAGGTCGGCGAGCTTATCGGCAGTGATGTTGGTCATGGGTAGAGTATACCTGCGTTCACCGCCCAAGCAAGGGTCACTCCCAACTATTGTGAAGAAAAAGTCCGAGACTTCCATCACAGACGTCGAATCTGGAACCCTTGAACTTCTGAACCACTGTGGAGACAATGTCATGCCTGCTGTACTTCTTCGAGAAGTGCATGAGCATGAGGTTGCCACCACTGAACGCTTGTGATGCCTCGACGACCGCGTCCACATGCATGTGTCCGTACTTGTCCACGGCCTCTCGGTTGTACTTATCGTCGATGTAGGTGCTCTCACAGATGAGCACATCCGAATCCAAGACCTCAGGGTGCAGGTCGAACACCTTCGACGAAGAATCGGTGATGTACGAAAGCCTACGATCCAAGCTGTGGGTGAACAGATCCTCAGGCGGCATCGTCTTCTTGAGCTGAGCGATATCCTGACCCACGAACTCAGGTCGAAGCTTCGTAACTCTTTCGAGGATGGCGTACCCGAGGCTAGGCACCACATGGTCCGTTCGGAACGCCTGAATGGACACATTCTGACCGATGCTGTACATGTCCCCAGGGAGCATGCCTTGGACCACAGCACGGAGCTTGTACCGTGCAAGCTCAGAACCCACGTGCAGAAGCGACTCGACCATCGCAACCTCCGAAGCAGGCACTAGGATCTGAAGAGGCGTGCTTGACTGGTTCACGAGGTCCCTGGCCCCGACGAAAGCCAAGAGCCCACCAATGTGGTCGCTGTGGACATGGCTCAAGCACAAGGTCTTGATACCCACATGATCGATGATGGGCATGCCCACATCAAAGCCAACACGGTACTTTCGAGCGACCATGGACGTGTAGACACCACCGACACTGATGCCGGTAATGTGCCCGATGGATGTATGAACTGACGCAAACATGGCGTAAGTATAGTATACCTACGCCATGGGGTCAAGTATCAACGCTGCCAGAGGTAGAACGTGCCTCCGCGGCCGTCCTCTTCCCACGAGCCATCGAGTTCGATGTCGAAGTCGCGGAACCACTTCTCGTCATCGAAGTAGGTCTTGAAGAAGTCCGGAGCGTTCATGTTCTCCAGCATGTCCTCAATGAAGTGGTCCTTCGACTGATAGACCTGGACTTCGTCGCACTTGTCCTTGAACTGCTTGACGTCACCTTCGTCAGTGCAGTCGATGCCGCCCTGGTATTCGGCTACCAGCTTGATGGCGATGTCTTCAACGCCCTCGTCCTTGAGGAGCACGATCGCAAGCGCGTCCTTGGGGCCCTTGATGAGGTCCGAAGGCACGTCCGTGTCATTGTCCGTGTCCGTCATCTCCCAGTCGTCGCCCTTGGCAATGGATGCGATGGCTTCGTCCAGACTGTCGAAATCAGTCATGGGGGTGATGTCGATCCAGTCACCCTCATTGGTGTTCAGATTACGGATGTAAATTTGCATGGGCTCAAATCCTCACGAGAAATACGAATACGCACGAAGATAGCATGAACAGGGTATCACCGAGGAAGAAGAATCCGGGTCCCATGTCCCTCAAACTCAGGATGTGAGAATCTGCGTACAAGGGCGTCAAAGCATTCTTGACGGGCAGCTTCTTTGCCTAAGGTGGAAGCCACACGCTTGCTTTTCACGGCCTTGGGCTTTCCAGACCTCGCTGGCATCTGGTGCCGTCGCATGATCTCATCTAGCTCAGCTACCCACAGAAGACGAAGGGTGTCGTAGATGTTCCAAGCTGGGTTTCCACGTGCGTCCCTGTGCTCACGGATGACCACAGACCCAGGTTCACCAGATGCTACGAGGATGCCCCACCAAGGTGGTATAATCCCTTCCATCTTCTGGATGTGCTTGTCTGTTGTTACAAGGTACAAGTCAGTGGACACAAGGTCGTAATCTTTAGCTTGGCCTGCGAGCCTGACAGCCGTGTCTACGTCACTTTTGATTTCGTAGGTGACCAATGAGTTCTTGGTCAGTCCGATGACATCGGCTCTAGAGTTCCCGATGTTGAACTCGTTGACCACGAGGTGTCCTCTACGGGCCAGGTGCTCCACAAGAGGTGCGCGGATGTCAGGGTCTCGGAGTGGCATTGCATGACGGCAAGCTGGTAGGCCCGGATCCACACATCATGGATCCGCTGGCGCCACTCCAAAGGAAACCGAGCAAGCACGGAATCCTCTTGCGTGGGATCGCAAGCCTCTGCTGCTTTACGCGCTGCTTTGGCGACCTCCGTGTAGATGCGCTCTCTGTCGAGTCGGGTGTTCACGGCCGCGGAGATAGCAGAGTCAACGTTTGGTGTCACGAAGCAAACGCTTCAATCTATCGTTCGGTGGCGGTGGGTCGTTGAGGATAGCCATAAGCTGGTCCCACTGGTCCTCGGTCAGTGCTTGGTTGTCGTCGTCAGGCGCTGCTTCGGATCTCATACATTCGGCCAACCGCAACGTACCAGGGATAGGTAGGTCCTCCCCGTCATCCTGAGTCAGTAGGAGATTCCGGACCAAAGACCCGTTCAAGTCCCTCAGATGATTGGACCAGTGAGAATGATTGCCGTAATCATCAAGCACTTCGGTACCGCGGAATTGACCGCAGGTCATGGCTATGATGACTGTATCCTGAGAGCATACAGGATACTCATCAAAGACGATTCTCCGTAAGAAGCAACTCCCACACTCGGTGTCCGTGACGGACTCGTCCAGCAAGACGCTGAGCCTCCTAGTCATTACGCAGCCACTTGCTTTCCTGTGCAACCAACACACATGAACTTGAGGACACGGTCACTCGACCCTTGCTTGTAAGCACCCACGATCTTGAAACTGTTGGCCTTTGAGAAATTGATCTTGGCCCCACACCCCACAGCTGCGCACACTGTGTCTTTGGCTTTCACTTCAATCACAGGATTTGAAGGATCCTTCAAAGGCGGCATCGCCCCGATGAGAAGTTGGTCCACGTAATCGAGCATGTACGTATTCAGCTTCTCCACCACAGCACGGGCTCGTGGTGCAGTAGGCACAGGCTTCATATCCACATCGTGCTTCACAGCCCTGGCTACATCCCTGAGGCTGTCTACCTGCGCACGCAACTTCCTGTTGGTATACTCACTAGATTCAAGTTTCTTGGTTACGTACAACCCGTAGACCATGAAACCAAGAGCTACTACCGTTGGAACAATGACGCTGAGCATGGTGTGAGTGTACACTTCCTGAACCTAAGTGTCACCACCCGCGTTCCTTTTTCTGGGCCCTCACCATCTTCGCAAGAGCCGCGTGGTACTTCGCTGCGATCGCGAGATTGCCGTGCTGTTCACCGACGAGGTTCCTCGGCGCCAAGGCGACACGGCAATACACAATGACCCGCTGAAGAACGGTCAACAGATCGAGCGTATCCTTCTTGAGTATATCGATCTCATCGGGCGAGGTCTCATGCGTCCTGCTCCGACGCGCCATGGCCTCGATGAACGGGTACTCCCTTGAGTAGTGGGAGATGTCCATTCTGATTTCATCGACTCGCCTGCGCATTTCCGCAATACGTTCGCTCAGCTCCGTAGTCGCAGAGTCGGTTTTTTCAGCAACACGCTCTGGAAACATGAACTGAAGGATCTTCGCGCGGTCCTCGGTCTGCTGGTCCATGTCCCACTTTGAGACCTTTTCGTACGTCTTCTCATGGAGGAGGAAGTCCCACACATCACGGCGGATCAGGACGAACTTGACTTGTGCGATGTCCTTGCCTTGCTTGTCTTCCCTGTAGACGTTGGCGTAGTGCCCGTCAGCTTGCTTCGCTCCAGGCTTCGGACGCACCACGAGTTCAGAATCCCCGTGAGCATAGTTACCAGACCCGCACGTGTGCATGACCGCGTAGAGAGGGGCCAAGCGCACCAGGCACTCCTCCATCAGCGCATGATGCTCTTCACGAGGCTTCGCTCCTTCACTGTAATTACTGGCACGCACTCGGAATTCGTGCGTGTTCGTACTGTCCACGAGAACACACGACTTGAGGTCGCCAAGAGCCTCTTCGATCGATCCGATCGTCGGGATCTCCTTCGGCTCCGGAGGCGGAGTCCGCGATGACTCCCAACCTGAACGGAGTTTGGTCTTGATGTCCACGGTGACTGCGTCGTCCGAATGCAACGAAGTCAGGAGTTCATCGAACGTGGCAGTGTGCGGACGGTACCCACGATTGTGGAACTCGTTGTCGCCCACGCCCTTCTCGATGGCGTCATGCTTGAGACTCTCTGTCCACGCACGCATTCGAATGTCATGAGGATACTCTTCGATGCCTCCGTAGTCGTTGTACTTCGCGTAGACGGGAAGGGACCGAACAACCCACGGACTCCGTTCACTCCAGCGCGACTCTTGAATGAGGAGCGCGACGACCGGAGTCCCCGCACTGATGGGAAGCGCGGAGACCGCACATGTGTAGTCGTAACAACCCATGAATCACCAGCCGTGAAGGATAGCGTTCTCCACGAACGCCTCCGCCTTGTCAATGTTGAAATCGTCTAGGATCGTCCCTGCGTCCTCACATGCGTTAGTACGCAGCCCAGTTTCTGCGTCAATCCACAAGTGAGATGGAGAAATTCCCTTAGAGGCTTCGAGGATCTTTGGGATCTGAACCGCGAGGTTGACCGGTGTGAGCCCGCCACCGTATCCTGTGTGGTCCGCTGAAATGGACACACCAGAAGTGTACACTGTAGGTGTAATACCCTTACCTCTACTGGCGTCGTGGAATGCGTGAACCTCATTTCGTAGATTCTGCACCTTGTAGAATGGTCCCACATTGTCACCGATCTGAATGATCGCGGGCTTACTGAATGTCATTCTGACAATGTGCTTGGCATGCTCAGGAGTCAATTCCTTGAGATTTCCGATGTTCCATTGCACCCTTTCAGCCAATGAAATCATAGCTGCTAGTGGTAGGAGATCAGCTTCTGTGGTCGCAGCCATCTTACACAGATGCAGGTCGAAAAGAACACCTTGAGAGTGTAGCTTGAGGATCCATGCTGTGTCTGGATACCTAGTCCTAGGCTTCAGGTCCTGGTTGTACAGGACACCATAGCGGATATGAGGGTACCGATCCTGTAGCTTCTTCAGCTTTCGGATAGGAACGGTCTCGTCAACGCCAGAGAGAACGACTTTGCGTGGTAGCATGTTCGTATACTAACACAAGTATACGCTACTGAACAAGCATCTAATCGCGTCGTGCTTCCGAAAGGAAGTCCTGAAACACAGGCCACGCCTTGCGAAGGACAAACACGCTACCCACGACTCCAACAACAGTTAGAATCAAGGCAAGGATGATGAGAATCTTGAGTGTACTCATGGTCTCTGGAGTTTACGCGCGAGAAAGACCCACCCTTGATGAGCGATCTCTACAGTGATCATAGCTCCAATGCACGCAATCCCGAGGACTGCGCACACCAGATGTACGCCCACAGTCTGCACGTCTTCCTTGACTAGTTCCCACTTCACTCGGCGTCGTCCTCGGTGACTACCTCGACCTTCGTCGAGAAGTGCTTGTTCTTCGGGTAGACAATGAACGTGTTCTCCCCTGCGACGAAGAAAGTACCCTCGGCTTCGTCCTTACCCAGCTTCATTCCGTACTTCGTTGCGAAGTCGTCGGGGGACATCATCGTGGTTCCAAGAGCCTCCGGAACAAGTCCCGTGGAACCAACGAAGAACGCAAGCGGACGGATGTGGGTGCTGAGCAACGACTCCACGGCAGCCTCGACCTCAGCAAGCACGTCCCCGACCTGCTCAGGATCCTTGATCTTCGCAAGATCCGTGATCCCGAAGGTCGTGAGGTCGACCGACTTTTCCAGGCCCAGCATGGTCGCCATGATCGGGTAAGTGATGTCGTCCACGGCGTTGAGCTTCGTCGCTGCCGTGAGCTTCTTCACGGACCACTTCGCGTCCTTACCGTAGAAGTGCGAGCACTTTGCGTCCTTCACGTCTACTCCATCGACAGTCACCGTGAAGCGGCGCTTGAGGTACTCGTTAGCCGAGTAGAGATCGTCCGCGTGAACGACCTTCGTGCCACCTACCTTGAGCATGAACGCCACACGAGAGTCGATCTCACCTGCCTCGATGGCCTTCTGAAGGTCAGCGTAGGGAGTGGTCGTAGGAGCGGAGAAGTATCCAGCAGCCGTGACGCCTACGTCCTTGAGGGCCGCGATCTGGTCTGCCGAATAGTCGGTGCCAGCGCCCGTGGCCTTCGCTTCCTTCACGAGGCCGCTGAGGAACTTCTCCACGACCTTGAACTGCGCGAACGTCTGGAAGAGATTCGTGGGCAATGCAGAGAACTTCTGAGAATACCCAAGGACAGGCATTTCCGAGAGCGGAAGGTCGTACTCGGCCTCTGGATCGAACTTCGAGTCCATGAGCCCGAGCTTCTGGAGCTGGGTGTGGAGGGTCTTGTTGACGATACGGACTCGAAGCGTCGGGACCGTGACCACGCCGTCTCCGACGATCGTGTAGTTCCGGTAGCTCACGAGCTTGTCGAGGGTGACGCCCTTGACCTCGGAGATGACCTCTCCGGTGTCGAAAGCTGCGAGCTTCGCGGGCACAGCGAACCGCATGTTGATGGTGGCCTCACTGTTCGAGACCTCGAACGCGCTCGGTGCCACCCACTCCCGCTTCTCCGCAACCAACTTGGTCTTCGGAGGCGTAAGAACACCAGAGGCATCACGAGACCCCGGCACACGCTTGACACCACGCCGCACGTAACCGTTGAGGAGCGTGGGCATGTGCACGAGCACACCACTTGGGGCCCCGGCGAAAACCTCCGCAAGCTGGACGATGGAGAAACCCTGCGGAAGACCGTAGGTGGCCGCGACCTTGACCTGAGGGTCAGGAGTGAACACAGCCGATTCAAGAGCGGCGGCGTAAGCTGCCAGGTCCGCAGACACGAGTGCTCGGCTGTGAGCCTGAAGTAGTGCCGTGTTCCTCGTGGACACGAGCGCGTACTTCGAGTTCACAAGGTCACCCACGCTCAAGAGGTAGCGAGCGAATGCGTACAGGACCGTGCCATTGTCCTCAGGAGCCGCAGCGGTGTTGTACTCCTGTTCCGTGAGCTTACGGAGTCCCCACGCGCTCTTGTCGGCCGTGGCAGGAAGGCCACGAACCTGGAGGGTCTCCTTGCTGCCGAGGATCTTCTGACCGTCCTTCGAGGCGAAGAGCACGACATCGAACGAGCCCTTCGAGACCTCGACGCCGGGGGCCAGAGCCTTACCCAAGAGCGCTGTGGTGTCGTAGAGCGCCTGGTAGACTTCGCGGATCCCCTTGGCGAAGACGCACGAACCCGACAGCGCGTTGGCGATCTTGGACAGAAGCTGGAAGTCACTGTACTGGCTGTATGCCACCGTATTCACGAATGCCTTCGGGTGCGCACTGATCTTCTTGATCAGATTGTCAATCTCCCGAGCCTCAGACGATGGGCTGTAGTCGTTCGCATATCCATCGGAGTGCAGCGAAATCGCCGTAGTTTCACCCTCGTTGATGAATGTTTCCGCGAGCGCAAGGCCCTGGCTGATGCAAGTAGCACCCCGGGTTCGGAGGTTGTCGATCTCTCGAACATGCGCGGAGTTCGGGGCGAGGATGGCGTCTGCCTTCGCTCCCTTGATGTGGACCACACAGTCGCCCTTGCCCGCGTACGTGATGACGGTCGTGCGCATCTCCGGGGCCTGAAACTCATCGATGGTCAGGATCTTCTTGACCGTCGCCTTCACGTCCGCGAGCGAGTAGTACATCGACCCCGAGCAATCGAGGACGAGGATACGGTGCGTAGGTGCAGCCGCCTTCGGAACATCACCCGCAGGAAAATCGAACGTCTCCCCACACCAGAAGGACACAGGGTTGCCGTTGAAATCACGCAGCGCGAACTTGAACATGGAGACTCCCAGAAATGTTAGGGTCGGTATACCCTAAACCTTCCTAGGAGTCAAGCACTATGATCAGGCAACTACGACGCAGCGCAGCGTATTCGTGGCTGGAGCTACCGCGAAATTAAGGCGCACGATGTTCACAGACTGACGACGCTGGTCGCAATTGACCTTCACACCATCCGATATCCGGTAGACTTCGATGTGGACATCGTTGGTGTTAAGGTTGTGTGTGATGTCGTACTGTGTAGCAGAACCGTCGCCGAACGTTCCAGAGAACTTCTTGGTGAATCCGGTGTAGTTCGCGAGCTTGAGAGGAGTGACGATACGAAGATCGTCCGTTCCAGTGTTGGTTTCTGCTTGCGTTGCAAGCTCCGCGATACCCATCGACGTTTCTGTCGCTTGGGATACAGAGGCACCGAACTGAGTAAATGTGAGGGTCGTAGACCCGAGAGTGACGTTGACTGCTGTCTGGCGCCACGAGGTTCCAGCGTTAGTTCCCTCTTCTACGAGGGTGGTGGCCTGCTCGACCTCAGCCGCTGTATTCATGTCCAGCGTACGAGTCATAGGCGATGCACCGGCCACGAAGGCGTAGATGCCGTTTTCTGAACCTGTGGACTGTGCTTTGACGAGCACACGATCGCCAGCCACCATGGTGATACCGTCAATGGTGGCACCAGGGGAAGCGATGGTAAGGTTCGACTGCGTCGCTACGCGGCACGAGTCCTTCCACGCAAGACCCTCAATGGCCGCGTCAACGTATGCCTTGGTCGCAGCGTCCTGAGCAGCCGAGGGGTCGAGAAGGTTGGTGACGCGGGCGGCGGAGCCGAAGTCTGCGTCGCTCAGGAACGGAATGGCCATGGATGTCCTCTAGCCTTGATATAGGCTAGAAAAAGAACATCACGCGGCCGACGTAACCTCTGCGGTACCCACAAGCGCAAATTCAGAGAGTAGTTTCAAGGCCGAGTCGATCATGGTCTTTTGCACGTATGCCAGATCCACACCTTTTGGATGTACAGCAGATTCAGCAAGTGTGGCAATCTTCATGGCAGACACAGCGTACGTAGCTGCCTTAGTGACTTTCATGGCACGCTCTTCGTCATTGAATGTAGTATCAATGACAGACCCCGTGAACGCCAAGGTCTTGAGATATTCGTCCACAAGCTGGGAGAACACTTCTTTGCGTGGGTCACTGTTGCGCATGTAGTGCACACGCTTGCGTACAGCCTGTGTCGTGTCGATGAGATCTGCCAGGACCTCAGGATTGTCAGGGAATCCAATTCTGTGAAGGCGCCTAGCTAGCTTCACTTCCTTGAAGAGCAATAGGATACTCTCTACCGCCAGCTTGGCCATGTCTGCGGCGATGCATGCTCGGGTGCACGCATAGTCATGCCCTGGCTTCGCCATAGGAAAAGAGACCTCCACAGCGTCGAGGTCAGGAAGCCTGGACGTGTCGAGGTCGGTGATGAGGTTCCTGGTGGTGAGCGAAAAGAGTTCAATCTCTCTGGGGATAGACGAAGCAGACACGATCAGAGCATCATTCATGAGTATACGCTTTCCAATGCTTTCTTGAGGGCAAGAAGCTTGTTTCCTTTTACGGAGTGTGAAGTATCTGCCTTGAATCTGTCTGGGTTAGCGGCGAGGGCGCGAGCTACTTCGTCCAATTTCTTGTAGAAGGTCACGTCTTCTGTTTCACTTGAACGGCAACAGCTCATCACGGTGTTCTATACCCAACCACTTGGAAAGGCAACGTAAAGCTCGACCGTGGATGCTTTCCTTCGTGCACTTGTCACCGCGACATCAGAAGACCTCACGATGCTCGTCCAACGACACCCTGAAGTGACCGGGGAGTTGAACATCAGTGCGGGTGAGATCTCACGTACGAAAGTCACATGCCCAGTGACTGACAGTGAAGTGCTTGTACCTTGCACGCTCAAAAAGTGTGCCATGTATACTGAACTCTCCAAATGTCACAATTGTGCTTTAGTATACCAAAAGAATCAACCAGGGGAATTTACATCCTTGGATGTAGCGATCGTGTTTCGTCGCCCGCATGACGAAGTCAAAGAGACGATAGCCCATGCGATGACGAAGCTCCGTAGGCAGGTCCGGGATGGGGTCGACACCCCGTTCGTGTTCTTGCCTATTTCTGGAGTATGCACAGCCTGCGAGTCACCGATTGAGGAAGATCCTCATGTACTTGACGGGTGCGACTACTGTTCGGTGGGGTGCGCCGGTGCTCTCCCACCTGTCAAGGCGCGTGCTTGTTATATGCCCGAGAGCGGCAGTAACAGCAGCCCACGTTGAGGAAATCAAACCATGAGCCAGTTCATCAAGTTCGCGAGTGCTTACCAGGGAGATGCTGCCGCGCGCGGTGACCTGTACGTATTCGATGTTGCCACCATCGACCGCGAGAAGTGCGCGGTCTTGATCGGTCACGATCCTCAGATCGCGCCCCCTACAGTGGACAACATCCACAAGTTCGTAGGCGCGACCTTTGGCGGTCGTGTAGTTGCGCAGACAGCGACACTCAAGGGTCACCCCTTTGACCACGCGGTCTCTGTGGTGCTCACGGCGAACTCGCAGCAGCGTCCAGCTTCGGACACCGCGCTCATGCGCAAGATCACAGCGACGACATACGCGGAGAAGGGCTCTCCAGCCATGTGGTCGCTTGTTCAGGGCTCGCAGGGTCCATACCTTGTACGGAACGTCGAAGAGGACGTTGCGGACATCGTAGCGCGCTCGAAGCGTGCCAACACCATTCGTCCGAACCTCACGCTTGCTTCGGTGAAGACCGCAGCTCCGTACGTGGACGTGGGCGATTCCGTGAAGTTCTTCGGCCCAAGCAACCAAGTGATGTTCGGCGCCGTCAGCTCGGTGGACGGTGACCACGTTACCATCAAGACCAAGCATGACGGTAGCTCGTACACGGTCTCGCGCTTCTCCGTGGTCGAGGTCACGCAGAAGGGCAAGGACGCTCAGGAGCGTGAGCGGTCGAAGCAGGAAGACTTCTACGCTATCGTATTCGGTGACCGAAAGTTCGCTGAAGAGCTTTGCCGCAAGGACGTGAATGATGAACAGATCCGCAACGGGGTACCCTCGTTTCAGAAGTGAACAATAGCACTGCCGTGTAACAAAAGAGGAGGCTTAGGCTTCCTCTTTTGCGTTCAACCCGTCACCAAGCATCTGGTGAATACGTTCAGAGGCCAAACGCATATGCGTCATACGAGAACGGAAGTCTTGCTTCAGCATCTCACGCAGTGTTGAAAACTTGGTCACCGCCAATGAGATAGCACTAGGTTCACAGTCCGCGATCGGCAGAGTAAGTCCTACTCCGTTCGTCAGCGTCAAACCAGTAGTAGCGTCGTAGATGAGCAACCACCTCTGAATTCCTGGCCCATCCGTGTATTCAATCAAAGCTTGGCTGAATGGGTACTCTTCTGCCAAGTGCTTCGTGAACTCACGAAGCACTTGATTCATATGTTTCCTGGCTTCGCTGTACGCGAAGTAGTCTTCGTCAGTCATAGTCATTGGATGTTCCTGTCTTCAAACGATGGAAGTGTGACCAATGTGTGGTCCTCTCCTTCCATCTCTTGGTCGATGATTTCGGCAATGACAGCCCATTCACCCCCGGCAAGTCCTGCTCCGATGAGAGGGTAACCGAAGCGAAGTCCTCGCCCGCCGAACTCCTTGCGCACATTCCTAAAGCAATGCTTTAGTCCTGTGTAGGACAACGACCCTTTACCAGGGAAGACTTGGGTGTAAGCGTTGACAACCACGAGACCATGAGTTGTCCCATTGGCGATCTTTGCCTGAGAGTACAGCCCGATCTTGTGTGGTCCGATGTCTGTCTTCTTGTCGGCTTCCCAGGCTTCGGGTAGCTCGGCCCTGACTTGCTTGGCAATACCAGACCCCATCTTCACCTGGCAATTGCAGCCGTGGATGATGACATCAAATTGACCAGCCTTGGCTAAGGCAATGAGGTCTCCGGTGATAGTCTTCATGCCGTTGACCTAACACCGATCGCCTTCGCACGTCAAGGTCACAACATCTTATCGTGCATGATCTTGACCCACTGCTTGATCACACTGATGAGGCTGTCCAGATCCTCTACCTGCTTGATCCCGTAACGGTCACACACAATGTCGATGTTGCCTTTGCGCCAAAACCCATCAGGACAGCACACAAGCACAACCTTGGATGTAGGAATGGACATGCCTAGTTCCAGCATCGTCACAGGGGACTTTCCGCCCGGCTCGAAGTAGAAGACATGGATGTCCGCAGCTTCGAGGCCATCAAGCTCCCAGCTTACCTGACCCGCGAACTTTTCGTTTCCTGCTTCTTGTGGCGTGTCTACGTCGAAATTGTCGCCCCAGGGGTTGAGGAACACGACAGATTGCTTCTGAAGGGCAGAGGTGATGACCCCACGCCAATCGCTGGCCTTGCCCATGTCGATGGATCCGCCGAGGAACACGACAGGGTCCTTGGTACGAGGCATCGGATTCGGAGCTTTGACTTCAATCATGCGTATACCCTACCACAGAATTCAGAGTCGTGGGTCCTTTGCTCGACACCAACCGACAGCTTGGTGACAAAGCAAGTTCAAGCGATGGAGGTCGTACACGCTTGCTCGTTCCCCGATGTCGAACAACCGAATCACCAACCTAGTGTCCTCTGCACTCAATGGCATGCCTGATGTGCGAAGTCTCCAGCACATCTCCCCATCATCCTCTGGTGTCCACACCTCAGACACCAGCTCTTCGTACTCTTGAGGAGTCATGAAGGGACAGGAGCGTAGGTCTGAAGAAACATCTTCCGAGACAGCACTCTCGCGTCATCCTCGTCATCGCGGGACCTTCGGTAGATCACACGATCTCTCTGTAGGTCGATAGCCTCTACGTAGGCAGGTAGTGCGTCCGAGCGCCGTCTCCAGTAAGACTCCGGCCGCACACCAGGGGCGGTCAGAACCCGAGAGATCATGATATCAGCCAAGTCCTTGATGCCAACATTACCGTCTGTAACGGTTTTGATGGTGTTGACTCTTGGAACGGGTTTCTTCGGCGAAGTCACGTGTCTCTCTACTCTCGAATATAGCCCTGTTTACGGTCTATCCCTGGTACTCGGATAGGCAGCGTATGTGAACCTCGGATCGGCAATCCCTGTGCCGTAGACCCATCGATGGTTACCCACTACACGTTCCCCATACGACCCCACTTCGTGACCGTCGATGGTGAGATCGTACCCTAGATGGGTCTTCTCGACGATGATCTGGTCCTTGGTCATGCCCTTGTGATGCTTGAACAGGAAAGCGTCTATAGCCCCTAAGAGGTCGCTCAGCTCCACAAGCTCCATGACCTTGACGCCCTGGTCGTGAGCATCCTCAAGCTCTTCAAGCTCCTCACGAATCTTGGAGATGTCCCCCAGGTGACCCTTCCTGATCTCTCGAAGGTGGTATCCAGGCTTCATGATGTAGTGACTCCACAGGTGCAATTTCGATGTTCGTGTGGCACCACCCACTGACCAAATGCCTCCCAGAATGGGGAATGCTCTGAAGGAAACCTTTTGAAAGGTTCACCTTTCTTGGTGATGAGTGTAGGACCCAAGTAGGGATGATACTCGAAGTGCCACTTCTTTCCGTTGGCGTCCACGACCTCGTAGACAGGCCCCGCAAAGCTAATGTGGGTGATTTCGGTAGTCACAACCGTGGACGTTACCACAGTAGACGAGCACGAAGCAACGATCACGGATGCGATCTCATGTGATTACGAAGCCATGTCGTGTGCTCAGGCAGGAATTTCCCAGGATCGTCATAGGGTTCTTCAGGACAGCACACGACTTCCACGGGTAACACAGCCGAGAATTGCTGGACCGCGTCTGGTGTGGCTTTCTTACCAGGAGCATCGTTGTCAAAGACGATGAACACCTTCTTGAAGCCCGCAGCCATCACCAACGCTTCCTTACGTCCGAGGTTCTCGACACCAAGCACAGCCACGGCCGGAATTCCAGCATCAAGCAGTCGTAGAGCATCCACAGGGCCTTCTACCAGCGCTACGCTCGTGATTCCAGACTCTTTGGAGATCTCCCTAGCAAGGTCGAATCCGAATAGGACCTCGGAGGATTTCATCCACGGAGCGTTGTAGTAAGGCAGAATGTCCTTGGTGTCTAAACGCCTAGCTGCGTAGCCTACGTAGGATCCGAATTGCACACACGGGAACCAAATTCGTGGTGTCCAAAAGATTCGACCTTCTTTTGACCTCGTGCACTGATTCCACTCCATGGCCCCTGCGCGATTCAGGAAGGTCTCGGAGAACCTTCGCCATGTACCACTCCATGGCGTCATTCCTTCAGGGACCTCAGGGTCGTCTACATCATCCCGCAGCGCGGTCTCGGCCATGCGGTTCCTGAGTGCCGCAGCCAAGTTGACGTGAACGCCTTCTTCACTGACAAGACCCGTAGCCCCGAACTTAGCACCTCCAAGAGTGGGTGCGTGTCTATTCCATGAGCCTTTCTGACCACATACGAAACAGTGACTAGTACGTCCATCTTTCTTGAGACGAAAATTCAGGTGGGTATTGACGCCTCCACCTGGGTGTGGGTATGGGCACACGATGGAGAAGCTGTTGTGGTCTTCCTTGAACTTGATGCCTAGGCGTGAAAGTTCAGTACGAATGTGCATCTCCGCTTCAACCGGAGTAGGCCATTTGTAATCGAACTTTTTAGCGTCACCGAATGAAGAACCAAACACACTGTCCCTATTCGTAAGAAAGCCTAGACCTGTATTCTTTGTACTTCATATCGAGGAGATCCGCAGCCTCCTCAACACTACTTACCTCGTGTGCTCCTTCCCAGGAAAACGCACGTAGGACCACAGTATCATCCACAAGGACAGCTTGGATTCTACCGTCGCACTCAGAGTACCATCGTTCGTTTACACCCTGAGCTTGCATGGCCTCTACAGCCATTTGCGTAGCTAGGGTTTCTACGGTCTCTCGTCTACTCAGACGATTCCACATGTCAGTGAGACGAAGACTGCTTCTGAGCGCGAGCAGCGTCAGCGATGGCGTGGATCTCGGCCTTGAGTGCCTTCCACTTCATCGCCTTGGCAGGATCGATGGTGGTGAGGGTGTCGAGGAAGGGCATGAGCTGATTGATCACATGAGCCGCAGGGTGAGACGAAATCATGACTTCCATGACCCGTCCAGCCAGCTCGTTGTTGGCTTGCCACTGTTCGATGAACGTACGTGGCAAGACCATGGACATGAACAGATGCCCGCTTGCAATAATCCTCACACCCACAGCTTCTGGCTCATCAGGGATGTCAGTGAGTACGATCCCTGCAATGTCTGCTGGGTCTAGGACTTCAGGAGAGGGCGCGTCTGAATCGGGATAGGTCATCGACCCGGATACTACATGCCCGCTTGCGTCTTGTCACTCGGATTCAGCGTGAACGCGCTCGTGTCGTAGAGGGTCTCGAAGCCGCGAGCTTCCTGGAGTTCTCGCCACGTGGACGCAAGGGACTGCGCGCTCTGGAACTTCGGATACGTGCTCACGACCTTGAACGTCGCTGACCACTTGATCTCTGCGCCCCCATCAGCATTTTCCGTGAAACTCACACCTTGCTCGGGCATGAAAAAGCCCCGCAAGATCATCCGCGGAAACGTCATCGACGAGTACATGATGTACACAAAGTTCGTGCGCCCGTCAGACAACACCTTTCGCTGGTCCAGAATTTCCATGAACTCATAGAAGTTCATGAGACCCAAAGGCAACTGAACTAACGTATTAGCCTGAGGTCCACTAGGCGGATTACGAGCAGAGGGGTTCTTTGTGAACCGAGCGGCCATGATGTTACCGCTCTGGAATTGGAACTGCGCTTCAGGCTCGTCGAAGAACGTGTTCCTCTTACTGTCCTTGAAGTAGTGCTGGATCGTACCTGTGCGAGTCTCCTGCACAGTGCCGCGCAACTTGAAGTTCCATGCTACAGAGTCTGCACCTGCCCAGAATACGATGTAACGTCCCTGGGACGCCATCTCTTCGGTAGTGAGAATCAGCGGTATCCTCCCAATAGGCCCGCTGTCTGGAAGATTCAGGTTGCGTGACCACTGACCACCCAAGTTCTTGTAGAACGAGGAGAAATCGTCGATTTCACGCAGAACGTCCTCACCGTGGAAGGTGAACGCGTTTGCTGTGTCTGTAGACAGCGTCGTATCCGGACTACGTGAACCTGAAGGATTGGGACCGGCCATGATCTCACATACGGTGGCGTTATCTACAGATGTCGGTAGCGGTACCGTCGAGGGCCGGGTTGCAGAGGGTCATGCTGCAATCCGGTCTTCCCTTCGGTTGGAGTATCCTCAGCCGCCGCGCTGGGCCTTCGCGAACTCGCGAAGTGGACCCTTCTTGTCGGTCGCTGCGATGTAGTTGAGATCAGCTGCTGTGATCGCGATGTTCGCGAGGTCAAGCAGACCGTCATCACTCGTGATCGTTCCCTGGTTCACAGAGTCCACGATGCCGCGCACGAGACGGTTCACGCCATTGGCGTCCATCTGGGTCTTCGCTGTGCCGCCCACGCGAGACTCGTCTGCGGCGTCCTCCGTGTTACCCTTTCCGTTCACATCCGCCTGTGCAAGCGCCTGCTTCGGAATCGGGAGAGCGGTGTTCTGGACCTTCGCGTACGCACGCGTAAGGGCCTGATACGCCTGAGGATTCTTGGCGTAGTAGTCAGCGGCCTTGTCAGGCGCCACAATCGTGAGCGCGCCGTTCTGGATGAACCGACGTACGTCCGCGCACTCAAGAAGAGTGTTCGTGGGCAGGTGATTGCTCAGATGCACAGGGTGCGGGGTGTCAGGGATCAAGAACGCTGTTGCGCGACCCGAACGGTCAAAGACCGTGAGTGCGAGCACACGCTGCGGATTCGTAGCAGTATTGATGACCCAGAGGTCACCCTGCTGAATCAGGTCCTCGATCTTCAGACCCGGGTCGAACATCATGATGGTTGGATTCATGTCCAGTGTCTTCCTTCTTTGGTGCGGTACCCTCAGAGTTAGGCTCTGAGTTCTTGGGACCCGTAACTACGGTTCCGGACTTTACGTCGCCAGTCTTGAAGCGTGGCATGTTCACGCTCCCTTCTTGGTTTCTGCTTCGAGCACAAGCAGGGTGAGTGCTGGACGCTTGAGTGCGTTGCCTGGGTTCTCAACCTTGAGGGCCTTGCAAAGCTTCTTGAAGTCGGTCCAAGGCATCGCATCAAGCTCAGCTGTGCGAGCGGATACCACTTCGTCCGACGTCTGGATGAGAGGCTCCGGAGACACTACAACCGTGCCTGAAGTCACAGGAACCGCAGGCCCACCGATGACGGTAGGTGTTGCCGAAAGGCCCGAAGCTAGAACGCCTACGGCCTTGTCTGCGGTGACGGCTACGGCTTCAGCGACCACTGGCACGTCGCCCTCAGGGGCTGGAAGGTTACCAGACTCCGCGAGTGCGATCTTCGCGTCCAACTTCGGAGTCCGAATCACCGCATGGTTGATCATGTTCATACGGTACAGAGCATCGCTTTTGTCGGTGCTTGTTTCCACAACAGGGCGGTCCAGCTCAAGGCACTGGTCATTCAGGAACCGCACACCGTCAGGCGATGTGAACACCACGTCGATGTTCTTCATGTTGAAGAGGTTGACCTGACCGCGGGTGAGGGTGAGCATGACCTTGGCACTCCCACGGGCAGGTACGGCCACGTGGTCTACCACCAAAGTAATGGCTCCGTTGTTGATCAACGTGTATTCGCGCTTCATGTGTTATCTCCAGAATTTGTCTGTTGTCAGAACTTGTGAGTTTCAGCGAACGCCATAGCGTCCTCGTAACCTTGCACCAGCAACTCACTGATGACCTCCGGTCGGAAGTCAAACGCATGCTTTGCAGGTGAATGAGAGATACGAAGGATACGCACAGCGACCTCCCTCTTGTCCTTCGGGGCTAACCCCGCACGAACCAAAAGGTTCCACTTCTCAGCGGCATCGAGGTCAGCGCGCTCGATTTCGTCTAGGAGCACATCCACTGCTCGAAGCACCTTGGAGAGCACATCGTCCTTCGTAGGACCCATACCGTTACCAGTACAGAGGATGACGTCTACTTCCGTAGCCCCAGCGACGATGGCGTCCCTCAAGGGCGTGCCATCACGGCAGCCACCGTCAATCCACAGTTGACCGCGAGCTTCTACCGCAGGGAGAACACCAGGGAACGCGGACGAGGCAAGCACACCCGCCATGATGTCATCATCGGTTTCACGCCAGATGCCGCCCTCTGCTGTAGTTTCACACACAGCCGACACCGTAAGGATCTTCCCGCTCGTGAAAATGCGGGTCTCATCGAAATTGTCGTCCAGAAGCTTCTTCAACGGAGCACTCGTGTACACACTTCCCTTCCACAGTGCAGGCAGAAAACTGAGTGCCCCATGATACCACTCTCGGTATACCTTGTCCGCACTCATGTGCTTCCATAGGTCGAAGAGCTGTGTTCCCGCTTGCTTGCGCTGGACAGTTGTAAACTGAGCAAGAAACGCAGCGTTTAATGCCCCCACGCTGGTTCCAGAGAAGATGTCGTAATCCCTCCCGAGATGGCCCATGAGGTACTGAACAGCACCTGCCTGGTAGGCACCCTTGGACCCTCCGCCCGATAGTACGAGTGCCTTCATTTGTTCACCACAACAGACAATGTACTACATGAGGTACATACTGGCGTCGTCATACGCCTGGTTTACGCTACCTTCACGTAAGCCCAAGCACTGAGAGTGGGATCGACCCGAACACGGAAGTCCCACCGTTCTGACCGCCACCAATTTGACGTACGTACGGACCGTGACGCCAAGAGATCGGCCGGATACCGGACACGCCCGTGTGGCTCTGACGCAGCAAGTTCTTCTTCGTCTGCTGGAGTGTGGTCGTAGAATTGTTCAGGAAATCATTGAACGACGCAATGGACGACTCATAGATGGCGCTGCGGTTGTCGTTGTCGAGCGTGACCGTTTGACCACTGAACGAGAAGTCAATCTCGCCCGTGAGGTACTGAGCACGCAGGCCGTACCACGCACTCGCAATGATCCAGTACGTGAACAAGGGGCTGATGTTTGCCACCATTGGCATCGCCCAATGAGACACAGGGTTCGTCTGGTTGATGACATCGGCGCCACGGAGCATGTACTCGTACATGTCCGAATCAGAGTACGCGTATACTGAACCAGCCTTCTTCTGCACCTTGTCGATGAGCATTCTCAGAGACGACTGGTGCATCCAGAACTCGATAGGAGGCACTCGTAGTTTCTGCACAACCACCTGAGTCGGAGACAATTGAGTCTGCCTGGTGGTCCATGACGCGAGGTAATCCCCTGTGGCCGTCCACGCAGGCGTGTCTACGTAGTAGATGTACCAACCGTCCACAGTCACGGTGTTCACGGACCCCGAAAGGTCCATGGTGCCACCGCCCCCGTCAATGAGCTGAAGACCTACGTAGGACTGAGGGGACCTGAACTTGATTTTGAGCTGCTCGGAGCAACCCAAAGCAATCATCTGAGTATACGCTCTGTCTGTAGCAGACAGCTCAGCCACGTCGATGACGTTGAAGTTCTGCGAGTGGGACGCCGTGCGGCCACTTACTGTGGTCATCACCCATTCGATGCGCCACGGATTATCGTCGGTAGAGAGGATGGCGTCTGCGGCGATGATGGCCTGGAATCTCCACCGACCATCTCCAAGAGACAGCCCTACGCCAGTTTCTACGACCACACCCTCTGTGTCGGTGATGGACACCACAGGGTAAAGCGCGGGGTCAATAGGCACCAATGGCGTACCGTCCAGCTCAAGGAACGGGACGTCGAAAATCGCGAGGGTGCCTCGAACGATCGTGCGGGACGTCGTAGGTTGCGGAAGAGAATACGCCATACCTAGAAATAGGAGGCGTCATGGCTCTTCGTCAGGCACCGTTCGGTCATGAAAACGGTAGAGGTTGCGTGCCAGCTTGACAGCGCTAGGTGTACCGATCTCGTCCGCAATCTCCGCCACCACCAGCAAAGGGTGAGCAATCAGGTGGTGGAGGAGGACGAGTTTCCAGTACCTGGCGTCGTGGACTCGCATGCTTGAATATAGTGCTCCGTACTCAAGCATCTCTGGATAATTTCACCGAGCCCATCGTGCTCCCCTAGGTGCAACTGGGACAGCGTGAAGAGATTCTGAGCCACGGACCTAAGTCGTTCTGCTTCCTTGACCGCTTCCTTGGTCTGCTTTGCGGCTGCTGTGGCCTCTGCGGCACAAGCAACCTTGTCCGTAATCTCGAACTGCGCAGTCTCCTGATGAAACAGCTTGAGACAGAGATCACGTCGGTCTTTCAAACCCACAAGGACACTGCATGCATGAGGCGATAGTTGGGTCACAACCGCTTTCCTTCCCCATCGAACAAGCTTCTGTCCGGCATCACCATGGTCAAGAACGCCCCTTGTGCCTCACTGATAGCTTGGATGCAGGCCCAACCGTAATCCGTGAGCTTGAAAACAGGCTGAAGACCAGTCCCAAGAAAGGTGAGCATATTCGAGTAGAGGGCGTCGTCCGCGCAATCCCAATCGTCGTGACCGTTCAGGTTGATGCGCCGGTGGACCTTCGTGTGGTCAGAAGCACACCGAACGACCAGACGTGATGGAAAATCCTTGACAATCGTGGGAATCATACCACCGCGATCCCACCCAGGACGTAGTCCACGAGAAGACGAGCAGCGCATGTGCACCATCGAAGGTTTCCCTTGATGCGAAGTCACGCACGTCTCGATGTATCGGAACGTGGACCAGTGGTCCTTGCCCCAAAGTTCAATAGGGATAGGCTTCCCATCCCATTGCTGCTCGATAGTCTCTATGGTGGTGTTCATCCACGTATAGTATACCTAAACAACCAGCGTGTCAACTCTTAGGAGGCCAAAGCAAGATGATTTGCCTGAGGTTGTCTTCAGCCTGCTGTCTACATTCTGTCCGCCCACAGGCCGCAAAGTACAGATCACGAAAGTACGTGCGTTCTACTTTCTCAGCAAGGTCGGTAAGTTCCAGAGGTCGAAAGAAGCCGTTGCCGTTTCCTAGCTCCAACTGGACGCCACTCCAGCGCAAGACCACACCTTTGACTTCGATCGTCGTAGGGTCCAGGCCTTCATACTTCGAGGTCAGCGCAGCAAGTGTGTATTCGCTCACGTGCCAATACCAGGAAGCTTGAGCTGGTCTGCCTTGGTCTTCTTGACCTTCTCTGGTTTGGTGTAGACGACTTCGGGGAGATCATCGTAGGACTTGTCCCTGAACATGCGAACGGTGGTCTTGCCTTCGTACGTGGTCCAGTGTTTGTTCTCTTCCCACACGGCGAGCTTGTCAGGCTTCGTAGGCTTCATGTCCGGCATCTTGATACCGTGACGTCCAACGTACATCTTCAACGCAGAGAACCGAGTGACGCTACCATCGTCTCCCTCGAAACGGAACCACCAAGGCTCACCCTTCACATGCCGCTCCATCACCAACCAACCGTAGCCCTGCATAGGGCACCAGTTACGGAGATGATGGTCGCTGGTATTCGTGGCCTTGAACTCCACAACTTCTCCGTTGATAGTGGCACGAACGTAGGAACCAAACCCCGTGCGAGCCCCCGAAGAAAAGTTCGAGGTCACGACCTTGCCTGTAGGATCACGAAGCTCCCGAGGCCCGTTGTCGTAGACGCAGTGCCACACTTCCCCGTTTGGATGTAGGAGGTCTTTGTGTGTCTGTCTATCAGTCGCGTTCGTGGTCACGGTCGTAGTCATGGTTGGTTGGCTCATCTGCTAGACTGTCTTCATCAGTAGTAACCACGGAGCCGAAAAACTCCTGGCTCTGTAGCTTTTTGTCTTCTGGAAAAGCGTTCACGAGCGCCCGAAGGATGAGACGCCAAACGTTGTATGCCAGTCTAGGATAGTTTCCTACACGAGCTAGTCGTGTGGCTTTAGTACACCCTGCGAATCCTTCAGGGATAGCTGTACTGCCTTTTCGGCACACCGCCACAGAGTAGTTCCCATGAGTATGGGTACCACCTACATTGGCGATGTACATACGCCCTAACTCAACAGCAGCTTTTTCACCACCCCGTGAGGCTGGCCATAGTTCCACTTTCACGCAAATCACAACGTGCCTGCGGTAGGTGGAGGACCAAAGGTAGGATGCTGACCAAACACGATGTTCACGACTTCATCGTACGGTGCGCTTAGAATGTGCTCTATTCCACCAAAGCTACCTAGGACCACGTGACTTTTGTCCCAACTGGCAGGATGAACGTAGTCGATGGATCGCACCCATGTAGGATGCTCAAGACCTTCAGCTTGAAGACAAAACGCACGATATGTGGAAGACCACATGATCATAGTGTAGACAGGCATCACAACCAAGCAGTACACGAACACAGTGATCGGTGTCAAGCCTCAGCTGCGGACGATGAGTTCCATACGCTTGAGCAAGGCCCTCAAGCCTTCCTCATCACCTTGCCCTGCCTCGATGTGACCGACGATGACACCCGATTGGGTATAGACGTGAGCCCTAGGTGTGAGGTCCTTCGACACAACGATGGTGGCATGGTGCACAGCTTCAGCAGCTGCGTATTCGTAACAAGTGACGGCAAAGCCGCCTTCGATGGGGATAGTGATGTCCATTCGCCAGATATACTCTGCGTTGTGACATCACGTCAATCCCTCACTGCGAAGGTTGCGTACTTGGTGAAGGGCTTGTAGGCGTTGTAGGTGCTGTGTGCGTCAGACACGTGGCTACGATGAACACGAGGATGGCGATAGAGATCTTCACTTAGCAGCCTTCTTGTCGGACTTACCCTCACATACGTTCTTGAGTGTGTCAAGGTGAGGAGTCACAGCACCGGAGATGAGTGTACCAAGGCGTCGCGTAGTTTCCGCAAACTGCTTGTCGTAGGTATCCCCTACGGCGCCCGCTTGCTTCATCTCCAGTCTCAAACGTGCTAGTTCCGCTACCACAGACCGGCTGATGTCGAGAAGCATAGGGTTGAGAACACGCTCCGTAGTATTCTCGTACAGAATATCTGCCTTCTGCTGAGCCTCGGCGTTCTTTCGTCGCACAGCCTGGTTCTTGTGAACCATGTCAACGTAGGTCTTGACCATGGCGTTGTAGACACCATAGTTTGCAGCATCCTCTTCGTTCTCAGCAAAGGCACGAGCACTCTCGATGACGTCCTTGTGCTCTGCAATCGCAGCATCCACAGAGTCCTCCTCGTTTTGAGGAGGCTTGACATGGGATGCCATATGTTCGCTGACTACATCGTAATCTAAACGGAACTGTTGGCCGATAGTCTCCACGTTAGCGCCCTCGTGTAGGAGGCGTTCAAGGAGCTTTCGGCGAGGTTCTACAAGCTGACAAACAGCACATGTGGCAACGGACATGCCCGTATTTACGGCCACTCAGAGCAGGTCAGCGACGTCGTCCAACGTCTTTGGTTCTGCCGGTTCCTTAGGCTCAGAATCCTCTTCGGGTTCAGAAGATTCCTCTTCTTCGGCCTCTGGTTCTGCCGGTTCCTCTTCCGCTTCTTCTGTCTCTTCTGCGGGGGCTTCTGCTGCCGGGAGAGTAGGCTTGGGAACAGACGGGAATTTCGGTTCCGACGTCGGCGCCATGGACACAGACAACTCCTTGAGCTTGTGAGCCCACGTCATCATGCCTTCGACGGCGCCGCGGATGTCAGCGAGAGAGTCGCGGAACGCCTCGAACGCCTTGTCGTTGTCGTCCTCGTCGCCTTCCTGCACGGGGATGGCGAGCGTGAGCGCGTCGAGGTGTCGGAGCGTCGCAGCGAACGTCGTGGGCAGCGCCTCGGCTGCCGCGATGGCATCCGTGTGCTCGCCGTTCTCGAACATCGTCGAGACCGTGTCGGCGTTGTTGACGAGGACCTCGTAGGCATCCTCGTCGTCATCGACCGCCACGCCAGGCTCGATGCCCGTGGGCGTCATCACGTTGTCGGCGCTGACAAGATTCGCAGCCTTGACCTCTGGTTCTGTGACCTTTTTCGTCTTCGTGTCATACACTCCGACGTACTTGACCTTCACAGGAGTAAGAGACCAGACCTCTTGCGTGTCTGCCGCATCGGGTACGAAATACTCGAAGTTCTCACGCAGACCATCGGGGAAGTGACTGGGTGCGTAGACACCACTCAAATCCAGGTCTTCGTCCTCTTCCGAAAGCTGCTCGATGTAGTCTTGAAGCTGGAAGTACGGACCATCTTCGCCGTTGGGAGCTGTGGTGTGCGGCTCTACGACGTCCAGGTCTGATGCCGTCTCGTATACTGCGAAGTACCGTGTTGCATGCTCCTCCACGGCTTGAATCGCCAGCTCAACGCTGGGCGCCAAGGACACACGAGGAGTGAAGTCGTCTTCGGTGACGTCGTCGTTGTCGTCCTTGTACGGCGTACGAGGAACCGATGGCTTCAACGTCAACGTGTGCGCTGGCTTGACCTTCGCCGAGGTCAACGCCTGCACATGGTAGTAGGTGGGAGAAGCTTCACGAATCGTCTGCAATGCTTGGTCACGCGCACGTAGAATACGACTCCGTAGAGCCGTAGGCACGACGTCCGCGATCAAGAGCAACGTGTCGAATGGATCTTTCATCCCAGGTACGCCACCACGGACACGTCCTGCGTGTCCCCGTATCGACCCCACTGGAAGAACAGCGAGGAGTTGTTCACTGACACCGGAGAGAACGCGTCCTCACCAGACTTCGCGATGTCGATCGACCGCGTGCCGTCGGGCTTGTTGAAGAGGTGACCAGAGGTGACCTCGTCGAACTCGAAGCCGAAGCCGTGGAGGATCGTCTGAGCTGCCGCGAGCGCTGCACCCACCGACTTGAATCGGAGGTTGCCGTCGAAGCCGCGCTTGCGGAACTCGGCGTTGACCTTGTCCTTCTCGACCTTGTCGAGCTGGACGCTGCCACCCGGAGCTGCCGCGACCGCCGCCTTCGGCACCATCACGTCGCTCATCGGCTTCGTGATCTTCGTCGCGAGGTCGACGAGGTTCGAGTTCACGCCGGGGCTCTTGCGCGTGATGCGCGAGGTGCCGTCGTCGATGTGGGTCACGACGGTCTTGCCGTCCGCGTTGAGCTGCACGTTCGCGATGCCGTCATCGTACGCGAAGACGTCGACCTCCACGATGCCCTTGTTCATCTTCTTCGGGTCGAGCCCGAAGACGTCGAGGGAGTCTGGGGCCACCGTGATCGTCGCAGCACCGAATCCGGGGTTGCGAGCCTTGTGGATCGTCACGTCGCTGATGTGCGGCGTCTTCTTCAGCGCTTCGACGGTCTTGTAGAACGTACCGAGCACGTCATCCGCAAACGCTGCCTTGCGCGGGACCTTCGTGTCGCCCGCGAAGTAGAGCATCGACGGGTGGTGACGACCCTGCATGCGGTAGATGACCGCCATGCGCCGCTTGTTTGGGTAGTCGATGACCGCCCGCCACGTCGGACCGTTTCCAGTCTCTATGAGGATGTCTGCGTCGTGAGGAAGCACATCAAGCGGGCTGATGTCGTCGCTCTCCCCTCCAAGAGGGTTGTGCGACTGGTTGTCGTACGCTCGAATGACGGTGTCAGCATACGTGAGCAACTCCTGCTCACTCATGGCCTTGACCTTCTCGTAGCCAATGGAACGCGCTGGCTTGCTTGCGGTCTTCGTAGCTGTCGTGGAATCTCCAGCGAACACAAGCATGGCTGCGGAGTTACCACTGCGCTTGAACACCACGGCCATCTTCTGCTTCGCAGGCCACTCGATGATCATACGACCAGGACCCGAGTGAACGACACGTGAACCAGGAAGCAGCCGAATGACGGCCTCTGGGTCGTACGACCCTCCGTATACTCCGAACGGACTACGGGCTTCGTCCTTGTAAGCAGTGGCTACGTTATCGGCGTGCTGAGTCAGCTTCACGAGCGGAAGCTTCTTAGCGTCTGCATACGGGATCAGTCTCTTGGTCTTTGCTGTCTTGGTAGAAGACACTTTCGTGCTGTCGCTGTCCACCGTCACTGGTGCATTCTTAGCGTCAGCCACCGTCTTACGAACGAAGTCCTTCGCGGCAGCGAGGCTCTTCTTTGCCTGACCGTCAGTAACCTCGAATCGCTTCTCTACGTCGATGTCCAGTCCGTTGAGCTGGACCTCGTAGGCGCTCACGAAGAACTTACGCCCCATACCCACGAATTCATAGTCCGTTTCGCGGACGATCTCACCTGAAGGCACACCATCAATGGTGATGGACGCCCAAGCGGTGTCTCCTGGAATGCTTGGCTTAGAAAAGCTACCAAACTTCACGTGCACAGCCTTAGGTGCCGCGGACTTCATGCCCGGCTCCCACGCAAGGCATACGTCACAATCAAAGTTCGTACCGTACTCGTGGTCACAGGACTCACACGTACCAGCAGCATTCAACTCAGACACAGCGGGGTTGTTCTGTCCCGTGCCAGACTCAGCCTCCACGGGCTCACTCACGCTCGTGTGAGCGATCACGAACTTCATGACCTCTGCGGCCACTTCGTCCCTCATGGGCTTCTTGGACTTCACCGTCATCCGAGACTTCCCGTTCTCGAAGATGACCATGGTGTGATCCGTGGTCTCATCATTGCTCGACACCGTTACCCAGAACGAATCATCTTCGTTGTGAGCCACAGTCACAGCAAGACCACTATCCACAGACCCACCCTGAGGAGCCTTCATTCCCAACTGACCAATGGCGTCGTCGTAGAGATCAGCGGTGAACGTGATGCCCTTACCAGCATCGTCCGTGAAGTGCTGGATATCGTGTACATCCACACCAGGAAGAGACCGGAGATACGCGGCCACATCATGTTCCACGGCCTTGAAATCCGTGTCGTCAACAGCGGCTTCTACAGACTCATTCGTAATAACGTTCGGAGTCCCTCGAACGAGAGGTTCCTCCGACACGTCCTCGCCAGTGACCTGCTCGTAGTAGGCGTTGCAGGCACTGCATGCCGGATTGCTGCCGTAGGGAGCCGTGCAAGTCTCACAGACAGGCAATGTCTCGATGATCTGAGCGATAGGCTCCGGAAGGCCTTCCGTGATCTGGTCCGTGATTGTGTCGGGAGCGTGAGCCTGCCCGTCGCCATTGTCAGCAGGGTCCTCGAACGGGCGGTCTTCCTCTACCTCAGAGGCCTCCGGGGTCTCAAGGTCAGGCTCACCGTCGATATCACCCGACGCAAGGTCTGGTCCAATAACCTGGTCCGCAGCAGGGGAGTTGAACATCGAAGGCACTGTAGCGCCCTCGCCCTCGTGGTACTCCGCAGGGTTGCCCATGCTGACGTTGAGGATCCAGTCCTCTTCTGAGGTCGCATCGTCGCAATTGCAGTCACTGCCCTTGCAATCGCAAGGGCCCGCAGCCTCTTCTTCCGTGAAAGCTGTCGACTGAGGAGCCAAGGCGTCACTCGTAACAAGCTGGACTACATCTTCACTTACAGCGACTGCGTATACGCCCTTCACAGCGTCAGCGTCCACGCGGGCACGTGGGAACATCTTCGTGAGGTCCGAAGCGGTCTTGAACTCTTTCTTGTCTGTGACCACCACGTGAGCGATCACGCGGCAAGCGCCTGCCACGGTCTCTACAAGGTCACGTTCCTTGGACGAGAGCTTCCCGCTGGCAATGGCACGAGCCAACTGAACGCCAAGGTCTGTAGTCTTGGCTGTACGTACCGCATAGCCTTGCTTCACGCGCTTGACCACAGGAGCCGAAAGCATGCGAACAGCCTGAGCTTCAGGGTTCGTGAACGCCCAGATGTTCTGCTTGGGAGTGTCCACGATCTGATGAAGCATCACGGAGTAACCGAAGCGCTCCCGGATAGCTGCAAAGCAGGCCTCGATGTCAGACTCCTGAAGAATGGGCACATCCCAGGACACAGGAGATGCCGGCTGGCCACCCATGCTGCGAAGGAAATCCTTGAACTCCGGGTTTCCTACAGCACGTAGGGAGAACGTGAGCCGAAGAACGCTTGCAGTCTTAGATGTAGTAGCCATACGTGGAATCAACTCCCCTGTTACCAGCACATCGAGCACACCTTTGTTGCACGCAGCCAGTGTCCCAGGTACTCGGAAGATACGCTGCCCATTGAGCGTGTATACGGTGAATTCACTCACTTCGGAGCCGTCATCAAGGTGGGCGGTCCCTCGCCATACCGTAGATGGGTACGAAGACAGCATGCTGTCCACAACGGATTCGTCGTGGACGTCAGCTGCGTATACCGTATCAGGAGCTTCGGCTTCAATGAACATCAACCGCAACGCAGGATGTTCACCGCTGAGCTGTTGCAGAGCCGCCACGAATTCTGGCGACGCAGGCTCTGGGTAGACACGCACATACCCAGCAGGCGTGTCTGACAAACCCCCGTGGACTTCGTAGGAGTCAGCAAACGCTTTTGCTGCGTCTGCCGGGACTTGCCACATCTCCCGAAGCTTCGTACGCCGCTTTGCCCAACGGTCCGCAAGGTGGTGCCAATACGGACCCACCACATCAAGAAGGTCGAACGAAGCAGACTTCAAGCGGTTGAACAGATCCGACGTCTTGAGCGTGGTAGCGTCGATGGCCATGACCAACGCATTGACCACATCCACCGTCTCGGTTTCGAAGTTCGGGTTCCCTGCGTCCTCTAAGGCCTTGCATGTAGCCACAGCCGACCAGAACGAGGCTGAAAGTTCAGACTCCCCCACATGATCGAGCACGCGAGCGACGCCGCGACACTTGGCTTGGAGTTCCGCAGGGGTAGGAGTCACGACTGAGGCTTACCCCGACGACGCCGGGTCATCGCTGCGAGGTCTTCGGTCAACGCCTCAATACGCTCCTCAGACTCAGGAGACGTGGTGTTCACCACATCTTCGATCTTCTGACTAACCTCTTCGACCTTCGCATCTGCCTTAGCAACTTCGACGGCCGCGTCCTTGCTGTCAGCAAATGCCTCTTCGACCTTCTTGTTGGCTGTGATGACCACAGCTTTCTCAGTCTTCCGGTTGTTGACAGCTTCCCAGATCTTGAAGATCACACCGAGAAGCAAGCTTGCGCCCGTGACGACGTAGACCCACGTCTTCCAACCTACAGACTTGATTTTGTCAATGAATTTCATGGAATGATCACCTGCGTGGCTGCTGGGCCAATGGAAAGAGCGTCCACGGCTCCGTTTACGAGGAGCCACACGTGACACGTAGCCGCGCCATCCTCGTTCGTGATCGTCACCACATGCTTCGTAGTCACACCGTCCATGGCGTATACCGGGATACGAACAGTTAGGAGACCATCAGGTTCTACGGTGTCGTCTACGAGCGTGTTGCTGTAGACACCGTCCCATCCCATAGGAGCCCCAGTGACTTCGATCCTAGATTCCACAGTCACGGTGATGTCTACGACATCTACGTTGCGGATGGAAAGTGTTGCACCGTAGAGAGGAAGCAAAGGCACCACGGACTCCAGCGTGATGACCCGGACCTCAGAAGGGTCGAGCAAAATCGGCGAGCTGTAGTTCGATGGCGTGAGCATACCCACGCAAATAGGTCAGAAAACAGCGTCGTCTGGATTCAATGCCGTAGGAACCTTAGGTGCATCAATTTTGGTGATCGTGAGAATGTCGGTGAGTACAGTAGCATCAGCCAAAGTCACACTGACACGGATCTGCCCCCCTGTAACCTGTGGATGCAAGAAATACAGGCGAATGCTACCGTCCTCGTTGCCGTATCTGCCTGTGAACTCCACACGTGAGTATACCGTATTGTTGTGTACCAGTTCCGCGTGACCTTCAGCGATGAGACTAGCGTTGGTCGTGGTAGGGTTCACCATGTGATAGACAGTGACAACAACGATGTCACCATCCACATGATACTCACTCGAACCACGAAGAATAGAAGGCACAGATTACGCCTTGGAAGCAAACGACTGCGAGGCCGCGGGTACGGGATCATTAGCCGAGAGAATGTCAAGCTCCGGCAAGATCATCAGAGTTTGGACCTGAGCCCGAGCTGATGAGGACACCGCCCACGTGATTCGTACCTGGTACTGAAGATGACCAAGGGTAGACACCTCAACGGGGCATGTGTACAAACCTGTAACACCAGCCACAGGGGTCAAGTTGATGGACCCGCCCGTGCCCACAAGAATATCTAGGGTTACTGCACCTGAAGACCCGTCAACGCGGTAGAACGCGGCGGCGACCGTCCCGTCCGCCGCGACCGGGACGTTTGCCGTCGACACGACCTGCACGGCGAGGTTCAGGTACGGAACTGTGTTTCTGCCGACTGTCAGCGTCGTCATGGTCTTCTTCCTTGAAGGCGACCTCGTAACAAGGTCCATTCATGAGTGAAATCTCAATGGTCTCACACACGAACGTTGTGTCCGTGGAGATACGTGGGGTACGCTTCGCGTCTCCGAGAGTCACGTGAGGTCGCCAATTCGGATAGGTCCACGTGTCTACGATCTTAGGGAATGCCTTGAGTGCCCTGGTGATGATGACGTTGCGTAGAGCCCGAAGCCTCGGGTTAGGAATCACCAATGCGACCTTGGAGTTGTCCCCGAACACAGCCTGCCCACGCAATTGCACAGGAACTGCACCAAACGCCTTCGCGGTGTCATGAACCAGCATAGCCAACACATTCGCTTGGTTCGTAGTCACCGTGGGCATGTAACCAAGGGTAATGTGCAGATGATCTTGCACACCAGGCCACAACTTGCTGATTGCCGTAGGGATCGGCAACGCGATCATGCCCTTGTACTGACCCTGGTCACTCATAAGGCACCCGAATCCTCTTAACTGGCGGGACCGTGGAGTCCACTTTGCGGAGGAGCACACGAAGCTCCCAAAGTGTGCGAAGGAACCGCTGACGCACCGTAGGGGAGTTGAGATGCTGCTCAATCAACTTGCGGAATCCAGCACCTTGCTCAGGATTTACGACCTTCAACGGCCTGGATTCAGTGCCTGGCGGGCGAGCCCACGAACCCCAAGGGTGTGGTCCATTGTAGCCCTTGAAGGTGTAATAGAACGTGCGCAGTAGGTCATCAAAGAGCTTGTTGACCGACAGTGGGTGTTCAGTACCCACAGGCTTCGTGAAGCCATCCGAAGCAGGTGCGCGCACAGGCTTTTTCGGTTGGGGCTTCACTGGAAGCTTTTTCTTGGGCTGCACAGGCACCCTCGAAGATAGGTGGACTAGTGTATTGCCATCCACCTAGTTTCAGGTATACTCAGCACCATGACTCTAGGCGATCCAAAGTTCTTCGATGTCTTGAGCGCCAAGCTCGATGCTCGGTTTCCGGATGTGTTCGATGTCCGCACTGCGCCTTACTTTGGAGGTAGGTCTCCCGCAGAACAGATGGTAGAAGCGTACGTGCACGAGTTCGCGCACCTGATTACGCTGGGATGGACCTTGAGTGAGATCCTCAAGCACACCCAATTGACTACGCTAGTCATGTGCTCCGTCGAAGAAATCGAAGACCAGGAAGCCAAAGACGACAACGAGCGTAACTCGCTAGCAGTGGAGCACCTCGTACTGTCTCGTTGGATCGGGCAGTATAGTCTTCGTGGATTAACTCATGCTGTCTGTAAAGCAGGTAGTCTGAGTATCACCACGCTCGAAGAAGACTTGTACAACGACCTACGTGCTCTCAGAACACGCAAGGACCTCAAGGCGCACGCTGCAACCATCAAGTCTTTCTTGATGGATGTCGCAGAAGGGAAGCACGATGAGATCCCAGAGCTTCCGGACGTGGAATTCGTAGGGGCTGCGTAAGAAACTGGTTGCGTGGGTGACCAAAGTGGGTATACTCTACTTATGCCTACCAACGAGACGCAGGAAACGGTTCTTCTCCTTGGACTCCCCGTCAAGACGGGTGACTTCATCACCGTCAACGGAACGGCCTACGAGGTCATGGGAGCACGTACGTTCTCTGGTTACGGGAACATCCTCCTTCGCGGCAAGCGCAGCGGGTGGAAGATTCTCGTACAGTCCTACGACGACGGTCCCTGGGAGATTCGGCCCATGAAGGGTCTTCTCTACGGCAGGACCGAGGTCACGGGTGTGACCAAGGCCGCAGCCTTCGTTCCCACGCCGAACAATCGTGGCGGACGCTACTGAAAGGAAAGTCATGAAGACGCAGCCTGTCACCAAGAAGTTCTCCATCGAATTCCGCATTCCCGGCATCCAAGGCAAGCAGCGGGTGCAGCAAGTCGCGGCCTCGGCTGCGGACGCCAAGAAGATCATCACACTCGGTTACGGGTGCGACATCCTCATTGACAACATCACTGAGTTGACCTGACGGACTCGTGCAGACGGCCCTTGCGTAGATCACTAACATGGGTATACTCAACCCATGACCATCTACCCCACCGAAGAGGCTGTTCACGCGGACGCACAGTTGCAGATCCGCAAAGTGACCAGCATTTGCAAGGGCATGACCTTGGATGGCGTGCCGTGGTCGATCATTGTCATCGACGGGTACGGAGAGTTCAGGTGCCATGCCATTTGCACGGACTTCCTCGACCAAGAAGAGAGCGACCAGATCGCAGCGATGATGCCGTTCCTTGAGCATCATGAGGTCAAAGCCATGATCAAGAGCGTTCGTGGTTGGTAGTAAATACCGTCCATGAGCGTCCTTGGACCTGAACCATTGTCTTGGTTCGTCTCGTGGCAGTATTGTCGGTTTTATGGCTGCGCGTCTCTAGCTACGCTGTGGTGCACGCACCCCTACGAGGACTTTGGAGCCTGTGATACCCACGCGGCGGACCTTGTCACGTCCATGAACATGTTCATGAATCCTTTGTGCTCGTACGAGGGCTGTACCAAGGAACCTACCACACAATGGAATCCGACTACATGGAGTTGTGATGTTCATGCTCCCACAGTGCATATTTCGTTGACTTCTGATTCCTACTGATATACTTGTACACCCATGCCGACGCTTCAGGAACGACGTGAAAAGTTGATGAGTCAGGTCAACGAAATTGACAAGCTCATCAACTTTGGGGTCATCATCCGAACCACTCGATTCAACACCGAGTTCTATCAGTTCGATGGTTCTGTGCCTGATTACATGGAGTTCGATGCTGTCACGCACCGATCATGTGGCTGCTGCTCTGATGCTGCTATTCAGCTCCGCTTCTTCGTGAACATCGGAGACATTACGGTCTACCACACGGTGGATCGTGTGACCATCGGAGACGCGGACAGGAAGCGATACAACAGTGCCGACCAGTGGCTTCCGCAGGTTGCTAAGGTGAAGCTGTCTGCTCAGGGTAAGGATTTCATCATCCGGTGCACGGAACGCAGCCTCGAAAATTCTGAGGATGATGACGAAGAAGAGTATTGACATCACCACCACTCAGAGGTATATTCAACTCAGCTGAACGCAACGAGAAAGCTCCTCCTCACTTGGTCCTGAGATGGGAGTTTGCTAGTAAGATGACTCCACCCGATGTGACTTCGGGGCCTGTGAAGGGGCGCACCAGCCGTATCTTCTCTAACGCGGCTTGATCTGAAATCAGTGTCGATTTCTATGATGACGGTATTTGTTGAGGACACTCTCGCACCACGACTCGTGGCAAGTAGCAGGGATGAGATCCCAACATGGAGAGGGAAACCTCGTGGAAGTGTGCGAACGGTAGAGTCTGTGAACCCTTGGGCAAGGAACACAGTACCTTTGAAAAATGCCCGCTAAATTCTACACCTGCGAAGCTGTTCGTGTCTTATATCGGACAGTATATCAAAGAGTAGGTGGTGAAGGTGTTCGGAAACCAAACCGAACTAGGACGATCGCTCGACACGGCGTGACCTCCGAAGTAAACACGGTCCTGCTGTATGGATGATTCTAACGGGTAACAACCCTAAAATACAGGTGCCATAATATTGAATCACTCTGCCTGTGGAGGCTCATCACAGGCACCTTTTCTCACAGGTTCTAGTGAGGAACACCAAGGGCAACCTTGGACTCTGTTGGTGGCGATCACCAACTTGTGGACTGGCAAGGCAGCCTCATCCATGAAACTAAATAAGTCTCTGACTGTGGAGCGCCAAGCACAGTCACCCTGGGTTCGACAAGGTTTCGACAGGGTCTTTGAAAATCAGAACGCGTGCAGGAGTTGGCCGGTTGGCTCCTTTCAAGCCGGCTCGTTGAAATGCGAACGAAATTGCACCCGTCACGAATGTGATCCCCTTCCCCTCGCGGAAGGCGATCGCTCCCAGCTTCGCAGCTGCGGCGTGATCGAAGGTCCAGCAAGGCTTCGTAGCTGGGTCACCTTCGTCAAGTACGAGGCAACCAAACAGTCCGATCTCTGTGACGGATTGAGGATTCAAGTGTAGGGGAAACCTGTAGAGGCTTGAGTTCATACAGAGTGGTGGAGGCGCGGTCAGGGAAACCAGATCGCTCCCAGGGAGGCAACTCCCACAGCAGGGTAGTCGTAACCAATGTGCCGCTGTGATGGCACGAAATGTACGAAGACGCACGTGGTGTTCTGATCTATGAGATTCTGGACGAGGGTTCGATTCCCTCCGAATCCACTGAATTTTGACAACAAACGTGACTACGAGAAGGCTTGCGACCAGCCTCAAGCTGCCTTCCCTGTCGGGGAAATGAAGAGAATCTAACCAGTTCTCAACGCTGCGTAACCATGGTCCTACAAAGTGCATACGCACCAGTTGAACGGTGAAGGGTGGTTCCTTCCGGTCGTAGACCTTCTCGTAGTCACGTACACATGCAGAGGGAAGGGCATGAAGTTAAAGCCTCACCAGGAGAATGGTCTCAGGGTGTGTCTTGCTAGGACCTCATGTTCTTCCCTCTGCGTGTTCACGATCGCAACAGTGAGTCAAACCATGGGCAACGACAAAACCCTTCTAGGCGATCGCCAGAAGGCCTATGAACTCCACGAGGCTGGGCGTAAGCTCTTGCCTCTGCTGCCGATCATGATCCGTCTGGACGGTCGTGGCTTCTCTAGGTGGACCAAGGGACTTCAGCGTCCATTCGACCCTGCGTTGGCTGAGGTCATGCGCCAGACCACGAAGCTATTGGTTGAGGAATTCGGTGCCACGCTGGGTTACACCCAGAGCGATGAGATCTCGCTCGTGCTAGTTCCTGGCACCTATGACGACAAGCTCATCTTCAACAGTCGGGTCCAGAAGCTTGTGAGTGTGTCTGCGAGTGTGTGCACCGCTTACTTCAACCGTGAAGTCAGCAAGGCGCCCACGCTAGCCAAGGCAGCAAAGAAACTGGCTCACTTCGACTCCCGTGTGTGGAATGTCCCCAGTCTTGAGGAAGCCTCAAATGCCATCCTCTGGCGCGAGCGAGACGCCACCAAGAACGCCATCACCCTTGCGGCAAGTGAAGAGTTCACACACTCCGAGCTTCACAAGAAGAACTCTCTCGACAAGCTCAGGATGATGAAGTCCAATCCGTGGACCAAGTACGGAAATCACTTCATGCATGGGTCCTTTGTTCGTAGGGTCACGACCACTACCAAGTTCACAGCAGAGGACATCGCGAAACTTCCTCCCAAGCACCGTGCTCACACAGAACCAGACCTAGAAGTCACCCGTTCCAAGGTAGAGTTCTTCGACCCAGATCTCATGACCATCAAGAACAAAGTGGACGTGCTGTTCCACGGTGCAGAGGCTGTTCATTTCTCATGATCTCTTATGACCGTCTACTTCAGGTCGTGCAGGAAGCTTTCATCGCCCGAGGCCTGCACGTAGACCGCTCCAACAAAGACTCCTTGAGGATCCTCATCCCACAAGGACCGTTCGCGCATGAAACAGTGCATGTGACCTTCCACATCCTCGACCGGAAGAACATTTGGGTGCATGCCAACGGTGTGAGGATACTTGGATTCAAGTATCTGCGCGAGCCAGACGCAGGGGCTATGGTCCAAAGCATCCTGTGCTTCTTCGCAGACTTCTACAAGAAGAAGGCACAGCAGGCGCTTGACGAGTCTGCACGGCATGACTTTTTCGTCAAAGCGGCTATGTCGTTCCCTGACATCATTGCCCGACGTCAGCACCAGACCCGTTTTGGGGGCGTGGACGCTCCGGAGCATGAGCGAGGAAACTGCTACCCAACGTGCTTGGCCAACCTTCTAGACCTGGACGTAGAGTCCGTGCCTAACTTCGGACCAGGGAAAGATTGGGCGGAACAAGCTCAGAAGTGGCTTCAAGATCGTGGCCTCTCGTTCATGACCTTCAACACCGACCCTACTGCGTTCGGTAGCCCGTACACAGGACTCGTGGTCATTGCCGGAGGTAAGAGCCCACGTGGACACAATCACGCGGTTCTGTGGTCTGATGGGAAGTTGCTCCACGACCCACATCCTGAAGGTGGAGGTCTCGTTCCAGAACCTACGGACTGGGACTGCTTTTTCGTGACCAACATGGCCAGATTCAAGGCGTTTGCGAGGACTGCAACGTGATGGAAGACAGCGACCTCGAACAAATGCTTGCCTTTGACCCGTTGCTTGTCTATCGCTACATCACGGACGAGGGCAAACTGCGCCACGATCTTGAAATTCTTGGGCTGACCGATGACTTCCTAACATCTATCGGAAGTTACTCAGATGAGGTCCACCGAAAGCCACTTGTCTGTGGTTTTGCGTTCTCTTCAGACATGACCCGTGTGGCGCTCATTGAGAAGAAACGCCCAGCGTGGCAAAAAGACAAACACAACGGCATTGGAGGAAAGACCGAAGAGTGGGACTTGTCTTCGTACCACGCCATGTCCCGTGAATTCGAGGAAGAAACTGGGGCTATTGTCTCTTGGAATCAGTGGACCCACTTCTTGACCTTGAACTCATGTGGGGTCGAAGGCGTCAGGACTACCATCGCATTCTTCTTCACATGCGGTGACGAGATCCTCGACACAATCACTTCCACCACCGACGAGGTCGTCAAGATCTTCGAGATCGTCGATGTGGTCACAAGCACCGACTACAGCGCACCCATGATCCCGAACATCCCATGGCTCATCGCCATGGCACGGTCGTACACTCAAGAGACGGCCCAAATCATGACGCTCACTGAACACGGGCGTAAGGACCGGCTCTGAGTTAGCTCCTTTAGGCACGACCATAGACATTCTGGTAATGTGAGCAATCATCTTACCGATAACCGTCTGGCGTGACTTGAGCATTTCCTAGACGTATACCGATAGTCCGATTGTGTCAATAGTGCATCGTCCTTGATTTCTAGCTGATAGTCACCTAAGTTCCGGTGCGATGACCTCAACGCCAAGTTCCCGATCTTTTGTGCACGAACAGACCTACGGAGAGTGGGTGCGCACAGCAGACACCTCGGAACTGACAACCATTGAGCGAGCCGAGTTGCTTGATTTGCTATGGTGGGATGTCGTTAACCCCAACGAAGCTACACGCTTAGACCATTACGTAGGCAAGATCGTGGAGTTGACCTCCCAGCAACGAACCTTTGCGAAAGGGGCGATCCCTGAAGGCACTCGGTTCAAGGTGCTCTACAGGAACAAAGACACGCTCTTTGGTGTGCACAGTGGGTTCGTGACAGCACTGAAGCCTTATTGGGTGACCGTCGTTCGTGCTTGACTTCTAGGTCCTGCGGGTATACTAATACACCATGACCAAGAAAACACTGGGCGAGGCTATCAGAGCCTACAAAGACCCCCCTGAGTCATCTTCGCTTGCAGCCTCAGGCGACTCACTCCTTCTGTGAAAGTGTGCACGCAGGAGCGCAGTCTCCGTGGCACATCCGTCCGCTCACCGAGAAGGGTCCAAAGTTCGGGGGTGGTGCTGACACCTTGGCGCTGTGTGACCTCAAAGTCGCGTGGGACCTCGACGTCAACACCACGGAGCATCACCTCGGGCACGCGTGCAAGGCATGCGTCGAAGCCTACAGAAAGCGGAAGCCGTGACGTACATTCCAAGCCCTCACGAGAAGGTGCTGCTCGATTACCTTCGTAGCATGCCGCAGAGGTCAGATGTACTCTCCAAGATTTCTGGGTTTTACATTACGTATACGAGAAGGCTACTTCGTCATCTACGTAAGCAAGGTCTCGTGAACTTCAACCGCGCGAGTCTCCGGTGGGAACGATGACGTCTGAGCTAGACCTTCTTATTCAGAGCATCACCAAGGCCAAACGTCCTGAAGACGTCTTCGGTGTGATCCCTGATGGTGCTACACACGACCGTGTGAGCGCCATGAAGAAGGTCTTTCACAGGATCGTACTGGTCGTCCACCCAGACAAGAACCCAGGAGCCAAAGGTCTTGGGGACGTCATGACCAAGCTAGTGGCGTTTCGCGCCGAAGCGGAAGCACTAATCTCCGACGGCACGTACGGGAGTGCGCGCAAGGCCAAGGTCACTGCGTCCTTGACCTCGAAACGAGGCACCTACAAGGTCGTCGAAGAATTCCGTACAGGGGACGTAGCAAACATCCTTCTTGGGGAATTCAATAACACCCGATGTCTTCTCAAGGTCGTGCGGAAGCCAGGAGACAACGATCTTTTAGACAACGAAGTCCGCGTACTCAGGGAGCTTCACGCAAAGAAAGGAGACCAAGCAGTCACCTTTCAAAAGTACCTCCCGAAGCTCGCGGAGTCTTTCGTGGTCCTCGAAGGGCGCACCAACCGCAGGGTGAACGTGCTTGACCTAGCCGAGGGTCACTACTCGCTCACGGAAATCAAAGCCGCGTACCCAGAAGGCATCGACGCTAGGGACGCTGCGTGGATGATCCGACGGGCCATGGAAGGCTTCGGTTGGGTGCACGACCTAGGCTACGTGCACGGCGCCGTGCTCCCAGAGCACATCCTCGTGCACCCCACAGGTCATAGTGCGCGATTAGTGGGCTGGTCCTACGCCGTCAAGAAGGGCCAGAAGCTCACGGCCATCAGCGCACCGCGCAAGGCCATGTACCCACCGTCGGTTTTCAAGAAAGATCCGGCTACTCCGACACTGGACGTGCAGATGCTTGGAGCATGTGCATTGGACCTTGTGTCAGAAAATGACAAGGTCAGGGGTGACGTACCCGCAGACGTGGCTACGTTCTTCAGACAATGCAAGGCCGGCAAGATCCACACTGGTTGGGATGCCTACAGAGCCTTTGATGAAGTGCTCGCAAAAACCTACGGCAAACGCGCCTACAGGGCGTTCAAGATGCCGCGCTAGAGAAGAAAAACAGGAACATTATGGGATATTCTGGTTGGTCGGACGACGCGTACAAGAGCATCAGCGGTACGCGCAAGAGCATGGACCCAAGCACCGTCAAGTCCTCGGTGTTCTCGCGCGGCCTCAAGCCCTCGCTGGACCCCAAGGGCGTGAAGTTCCGTGAGAGCCGAGACTCCACGGAGCACCCGGAGAGCAACGCCATCGGTGTGTTCTTCGACGTCACGGGCTCGATGGGTGGCATCCCCGTGCAGTTTGCCACCGAGAAGCTCGGCGGCCTCATGACCTTGCTCGTCAGCAAGGGCGTGATCCCGCACCCGCAGGTCCTTTTCGGCGCCATCGGGGACGGGCAGTGCGGAGACCGTGCACCTTTCCAGGTCGGGCAGTTCGAGAGCGGCTTGGAGATGGACCAGTGCCTCACGGACATCTACATCGAAAGCGGTGGAGGAGGCAACAACGGGGAGTCCTACGGCCTCGCTCACTACTTCATGGCCAACCACAGCTCGATCGATTGCTTCGAGAAGCGTGGTAAGAAGGGGTATCTCTTCACCATCGGTGACGAGCGTGTGCTGCCTGTGAAGCGTGACGAGATCAGCCGGGTCTTCGGGGACACCGTGGAAACGGACCTCAACGTCACGGACCTGATCCGGCAGTGCGAGGCCAAGTACGAGGTCTTCCACATCGTCGTAGAGACCTCGGCGACCCGGCAGCAGAACTCCACGGCCCAGTGGAAGGACCTGCTCGGAGAGCGCGCTCTCGTGCTCGACAACCCCAACGACATCTGCGAACTCATCGCCAGCACCATCGGGCTCGTCGAGGGTTCGTCGATCACGGAGATGGCGGACATCCTCAGGGCCGCAGGCACCAAGGACAGCACCATCAAGTCGGTGTCCACGGCGCTTGCTCCGCTCGGAGGCACCGGGGTCGTGCGAGCAGGAACGGGCGCGCTCACCGGGAAGCTTCCGGATGACGGCGTCGACGGCACCGTCCGGCTCTGAGTGAATAGGACTTGCGTTGAGTAACTTTTACGGTATACTCAACGCATGTCCAAACCAACCTGTACGTCTCGTCGTCATCGCTGGGTCCGTCGTAAGGACGTTGGCTGTGACCAGAACCCTGGTGTGTACTCACTCGGCGGCGCGCACATCGCCGTGGCCGAAGAGTGCAGCCACTGCGAGGCCCGGCGCACGGAGCACACCAACCTCGTGACCAAGAAGTCCAAGACGGTCTACGTGTGATGGAGAAATCCACCCACATCGTTGTCGACCTAGGATTCGGGGACGCAGGCAAGGGCACCATGGTCGATGCCCTTGCCCGTAAGTGCTCGTCGCCCCCTCTTGTGGTTCGCCACAACGGGGGTGCTCAAGCGGGCCACAACGTCCACACGAAGGACGGTAGACACCACACGTTCTCGCAGTTCGGGGCAGGGACGTTCGCTGGCGCCAAGACCCTGTTGTCCAAGCACATGGTCGTGCACCCGCTTGGGCTCATGAAGGAATACAACCACCTCACGGACATCGGAGCACTCACCAACCTCCAGGGTTTGTTCATCGACGAACGCGCGCTCGTGATCACGCCCTTCCACCAGGCCATGAACCGAGCCAAGGAAATAGCCCGTGGAAAGGACAGGCACGGCACCTGTGGTCTCGGTATCGGGGACGTCATGTTGGATTCCCTGGATGAGCACCTTGAGGTTCGCATGAGGGACCTCAAGGACTTGCCTAAGCTCAAGAAGCTGTTTCAGAAGATTCGTGACTGGAAGATCCAGCAGGTGCGGATTCTGGACCTAGACCCAGCTCTACCTGAGTTGGCTGTGCTCCTGGACCCAGAATACCCACTACGGGCGGCGAACGCCTACTTCGATGTTGCCAAGGTCCTTCAGACCGTAGACAGTAAGACCTCCAACACCATGATCCGGGACCACGAGCACGTGATCTTCGAGGGTGCTCAGGGAGTTCTCATCGACGAGTGGTATGGCTTCCACCCGCACACGACCTGGTCCACGACCACCACAGAGAACGCACTCAGTCTCATGGACTGGGCACAAAGGGAAGGCCCTGTTACCCGGCTAGGAGTCGTGAGATCTTACTCGACCAGGCATGGCGAAGGCCCGTTCCCTGCGGAGGGAACTCTACCTGCGGAGTTGAAGGAAACTCACAACGTCGACAGTGGATGGCAAGGGAAGTTCCGTACAGGAGCCTTTGACCTTCCGCTCACGAAGTACGCGCTCGAAGCGTGTCCTGTGGATGCTTTGGCGATGACCCATTGCGACTACGACAGACTTACTGGCCTTTTCGTGGACGATTACTACGACTTCGACTACGAGGATTCGGGTGGCTTGGTTGCAAAGAAGGGAGACCTCAAGCACCAGGAATGGCTTGGGCGTAGACTCAGTGCGTGCAAGCCTCGTGTCCTCGACACCAAGACCAAGGTGGGTTTCCCCAAGCTGATGGCTGAGATGTTGAAAGTTCCACTGATCGTGGAATCAGTTGGTCCTTGCGCTGAAGACAAGGTGTGGTGTAAGTATACAGGTCAATGAAATTCGACCTGTCTTCCACTATTCCGGTTCACGAGACTGCAAACACCAAGAACATCTTAGCCGCCGTAGACCAGGCACTCCAAGGACAGAGCACCGAACCCTGGGCAGACAACGCCTTTGGTCTCGGAACTCCAGCTCTTTGGAGATGCCAGGGCACCTGGGACAAGACCACGCTCGCACCCGGAGAAATCAGGGAAGCTACAGCGGGGTCTGATACTCAGATCGGAAAGATCTACGACCCCACCAAAGGCGATGGGTTTGATGTCCTCGGTCAAGCACCGATGACGTCGCCCAATTCCAGGAACTATAGGGACTACATCAAGTTCCACGCCACGGGTTACACGTACTCCTGTGACCGCAGTGCCCACCAGAAAGGCAAGGTCAAGGACCGTTTCAAGCCTGTGATTGAAGGATTTGGGTATCCTGGGGACACGGATACGGACCTACATAGTGACTACGTGTACAAGGTCTGGCATGACATGCTACGTCGGTGCCTTCAACACGAGCACGCTTCGTATGCCGACTACGGAGGAGCTGGTATCCGTGTCTGCGACCGTTGGAGGTCATTCACTGTCTTTGAAAAAGATGTGAATTTGATGCTAGGTGCCTATTACCAACGAAAGGGTGAAGCCTTTAGGTTGGATAAGGATCACTTCCAATCAAAGGTATACTCACCTGAGACTTGTGTCTGGATTCCACGCGCAATCAACACCATCTACGCGAAAACCCAGGCGTTCAAGGCCGTGTCTCCTGACGGTAAGGTGACCACACACTTGTCAGAATCAGCTCTTGCTCGTGAAACCGAAGGTCTCGCTCAAGCATCCATTTCCCGTGTGCTCACAGGTCAGACAACTCAGACACAAAGCAACTGGAAGTTCGAGAGGTTGTCGGAAGTCATGAGGTGCCAGGCTCCAAAGGACCCGTTGATGGACTTGTTGACAGGAAGAAGCACTGAAGCTGTCGTGGGTTCGTGGCTCCCTGAAGAGTCACCACACGCAGGGACTACTTTCGTGGTCTCTGAGGATGGCGGGGTGTTGAACGCCACCATAACCGGAGCAGTGGGCGTTCACGCTCCTTCTGCGTACGGACTGCTGTTGCTAGTGATCGCTACGTCCAGAGGTCTCGCAGTAGGGACCCTAGAGATGGAGACTAACAGTAACTACACCTTGAAGGACGTGGTCATTCCAGCGTTCCAGCACATCAACGACTTGGACATGCAGACAGTAAGGATCGGTTGATATGGCACGAGCACCTACACAACACTCGTTCGTCATCGGTTCACGGTTTGGAACCAGAGAAGTAACAGCGTTCGGAAACATCGGCCGCGGGGAGTTCTGCATCTTGAAGTGCGACCTCTGCGATGCTGAGGCGAAGATTTTCGTCAGGGAACTCGTCAAGGAAGTCGAGTTTCCGTGCAACATGTGCCGTGTCAAGAACTTGAAGAAGTCTCACGGGGATTCAGGCAGTCCTGAGCATCGCACGTGGAAGAACATCTACCGCAGATGCTACAACAAGAACTCTCAGGACTATCAGTATTACGGAGGAAAAGGCATCATCGTGTGTGATCGATGGTCTGGTCCAGACGGATATGCCAACTTCTTGACGGACATGGGACGTAAGCCGTTTGATGACGCGAGCATTGATCGCATCAACACTCATGGAAACTACGAACCATCCAACTGCCGTTGGACTGATGCGACCACTCAAGCAAGAAACAAGACCAACAATCATCTACTGACTGTTGACGGTGAGACCAAAACAGTAGCGGAGTGGGCAGAACGGTACGGCATTGATGAAGCGTCCATCCGTTTGCGTGTTAGTATCGGGTGGACTCATAAGAACGCCGTAACTCTTCCTATCCAAGGTGCTGGATGGAAGAAAGGACGTAAGCGCACATCGACGGAATAAGAAAAGGTCTCAGATTACTCTGAGACCTTTTCCATTTGGTTTAGTGGGGCCGGTCAAATAGTGACCGGTCAGTCACTAAATTCGGCTACCGTATCCGACGGCCCGAGCGTTGACCACTGCCATGGCCTGGATCTGCTCAAGGAACCATCCACGGCTCGACTCACCGACAACGCGGCGGTCGATCGCGGTCGCCTCAAGCGCCTTGCGCTGAAGGACCTTACCGAGGGTGTTCGGTGCACCGAGCACGAAGACCTCGCCGGGGTTGAGGACGCGGAGGTTGTCGTAGATGTAACCATCCGTGACGATCTCCATGCCCATGAGCCGACCGAGGCGACCTTCGAGGGCAAGGTCGTGCTTCTCAAGAGGCGAGTAGAACTGCTGCCAATCGGGGTTCGACGCGATGTCGTTCCAGATGTCGTAGCTGATGAGAAGCGTGGTGGCCGTGAGACCCCATGCTTCGACGCGGTTCTTCATCGCCGCGAGCACCGCAGGGGTGAACGAGGAGAAGCCGAACGGCGTGTTGTAGAGGCCCTGGGTACCAAGGAACATCTGGCGGGTAAGCCGATCTTCCTGGGTCCAGATCGCCACGAGACCGTCGTTGAACTTCTCATCGAGAAGGTCAGGACCGATCTGTGCCAGATCCTTGTTCGACAGCGTGATGTAGGTCGCGAGGTCGAACTCTGGGGGCTGGAAGAAGTAACCGCGTACATCCTGCGTACGAACGGTCTCCTTGTCGATGACGACCTGAGCCTGCACGTCCATCACGGACACGCGGATCGTGGGCTGAAGACCCTCGGCCACATCCTCCACAAGGCAGCGCCGTGTGAAGTTGTGACGACGCATGGTCTCCATGATCGTCTTGCTGGCGGTATCACCAAGCTTCTGGACCTGCGAGGGGTTCGGATCAGCGAACGCCTGCTTGAGGAACGCAGTCTGTGCGGCCTTGTCAGCGGGGTTCGTGAACGCCACGCGGGTACGAGTCGCCTGGATGTGACCAAGCGCCTGCATGAGGCTCTGGGTGGACGAGGCGTTGATCTGGCCATTGCCGTCGAACATGGGCTGCGAAGAGCCCGATGCGATCCGGATGCCATCGCGGGACGCCGCGGGGATGTCCGTCCCGGGAAGGACGCGAACGGTGCTACGACCGTATGGGGAAGTCATGTTTACCTTACTCCGTTTTCGTTGGTGCGCTATGCGCTTTGGGTTTTTCTCTCGCGTGGCCTATTGGAAGGCGGCTGACCCTGGGTGCTGGAAATCGCCCGATGGCGTCACAACGGAGATAAGGACCCAAGGACACACGTGGAGTACACGGAGTAGACATCATCAAATTGTTGAAGCTGAGTGCCTTGACGTTGGGTATAAAAACAGGGTATACCTTGGTACAATACCCTTTCAGAGAGCATGGATTGTATGGATTCCATGGATTACACGACCCTACTCAATCTTCTTCGCAGGCTGGAACAGTCAGACCCAGACACCGTGGATTTCACCAATGAATATGCCAGCGAGAATGAGGCCGTTGAGAATGAGCGCCTTGACATCGCTGTAGAACTGCGTCGAGGGCTCATGGAACTAGGCGTGTTCTTCGGTCCTCCGTAAAATTCGTTGGTACCTACTTAATTGCAGGTACCTCATGAAACTCCGCGTCACAAATATTGGCACTAGGGACATCGTGCTATCAGGTCCTGTGGGTGTTCTACCCACGAAAACTGCGCGTACGGTGGATGTTACGACCAGTGATGTAGAAGCTCTAAGTGCCCAATTGGTGCAGCTCAGCAGGGTTGCTGTCACTTGACCTCATGTACAGGGCTACGATCAACGAAGGGGATTGAGTTACCACTCGCCCCGTGCATAGTTCTTGTAGTTCCACTGCTTCCCTAGGACATGGTCGGTGACAACCCCGTCTTGGCAGCGGATCGTTCGTATTTTGTCCCCGCGCATGCCCGAACCAACTTGAGCTTTGCGGTCTCCTGCCCTCGCGGCTGTAGCACCCGACTGCTTAGCTTCAAGGATTCGAGTGCGTAGAAGTGCGAGTGCTGTCTCTCGGTTCTGATGCTGCGACCTCTCACTCTCACACCGAACGGTCACTCCCGTCGGTTTGTGAGTGATGATGACAGCAGACTCCGTCTTGTTCCGGTGTTGCCCGCCAGCACCTGAACCACGACATGTCTGCTCTTCAAGGTCTTTGTCATGAAGAACAAGTTCCGTAGCCGTAGGCTCAGGGAGCACAGCCACGGTCACCGTGCTTGTGTGCACACGCCCACGTTTCTCTGATGGCGGTACTCTTTGCCATCGGTGCCCTCCGGCTTCGTGAGCGAAGACCTCAGCAGCCTTCTTCCCTGTAATGCGTAGGGTTACTGCCCCAGGCCGGATGTCGAGGACTTCGTGGTCAAAGACCGTGGAGTGCGCAGCGCTTCACGTAGATGCGATGCTGCTCGATCACGAGGTCCTTGGCGTCCATGCCACCTTCAGCGGCACGAATTTCGACGATGATGTTGCCCATAGCACCTGGAAGATACCGTAAGTGCTGGTGCTAAGCAACCACAGAGTGTAGAGTGCGGCCATGACCTGGGAACAAGACACATCACTTAACGGGCTGGTAACGGAGTATTCGCTCTTGTGCGAACTTACAGGCATCTCCTACATGGTACTCGACCAAGAACCAAGGGACGTTGTCTTGGTTGCCATCAAACAAGTACGACCGCTGCTCGCTGCTGGGATCAGAGACAAGAGCATCCCTTACCCATCCAAAGCAGACCCTGATTTGCTTGCTGTGGTGATGCGGGCTCTCTTTGAACCCAGAGGGTAGCGCGTGACCGCGCGGGATTCGAACCCTGCGCGCCCTCATTTTGAGCCGTCGTTCCTACGACGATTACGCGGTCACGCGTTACCCTCTGCTCTCACGAACAGAGTATCCTTCACATCAACGGAGGCGGAGTCAACTCTTCCGAGTCTTCACCTAAAGTCACTGCGCGTTCCCGTTGGCGCAGTAGCAACTCCGCGGAAGTGACCTCTGTAGCAGCAGAGGCTTTCGCGTACATGCCAGTGCATCGCTCTTCCAGCATAGTCTGAACAGCCTGACGTTCGGCATCCGCAGGGAACTTCGGGAGCAGGTCCTTGTGAGAGTCCACGAGTCTGGCCACCAAAAGATTTCCGAGTGTGTCCTTGTAGTAGGCGTCGATGAAGGAACGCACCTGCTTGCTGGTCAGGTCAAGAAGGTACAGAACCGCAGACCCTTCCTTCTTCATGAGCACGAGCTTGGCACCCACAAGGAACTTGAGAGCACGTCGGTAGCTGCCTTCGTTGTAGCTCTTCCACTCCGTATTCAACGTACGAGCACTCTTCATCTTCTCGTACTGAGGAACCAGCTTCTGCTTGATTTCCGCGACGATCACGGAGTTGTCCTTGGCTGCAAGCTGCTCGGGTGTCTTCCACTCCCCATGAACCTCCAGCAAGCGGGCGAAAACTTGGTGCATGATCTGGTCGCCACCTCCAAGCTTCATGGCCTCCTTCAAATGCGCAAGTGTGGGGTACGGTAGCTCTTCCTTGGCTCCGTTATCAGGCAGAGTATCATCTTCCTTATCGTTGGGATCTTTGGGTGCACTGTTGATGTAGTGGATACTACTGTCGCAGGCAGCGATCGCGCGGTCGATTTCCTCAAGCTGCGCCGACTTCTGATTCAGCATGAGTTCGAGTCCATCGCGTTCGGCGTGCAAGGCATCCAACGTGTCTTGAATTTCCTTGAACTTCAAGGTGATGGCTTCGATACGAGTCCGCGCATGTCTCACGTCTTCATGGTACTGAAGACTGTGCTCAATGGCGGCTCGCTGATCGAGGAGGTTCTGTTTCGTGTGGAGGTGGTGTTGAATCAGTGTCCGCCACGGAATCTTCGGCTGAGTCTGCATGTACGTGGTCATTCCGCCGCAGCCGCCGAAGAAACCAAACGCAGCCGCTGACGCTGCGAGAAGATCGGGTTCAGAGTCTTCGGATAGTGAGTCTCGATGAACGCCTGGACCTCGGGCGTGTTGTTGAGAGTCGCGGCCTTGTACCACGTGTCCCCCACCTTGATCTTCGAGAGGGTCACGAGTCCCTGAGAGACCATGATGCGATGCAACGTCTTGCAGTACGTGGTGTACTTGTACGTGCTGTATTCAGTACGGCCACAAGCGTAACGCTTGCCGTTCGCTTCCAGCGAAGCGTCGTAGACCGCCGTAACAGCCTGGGACTTGAAGAACTTGGGGATGTCCCGCGACCTCACAGGATTCGGATAACGGTGCACGAGCACGGCAACGATCTGGTTGATGAACGCCTGAGAGACGTTCTTGGTCAGAGTGTCCATATCGAGCTTGGTGGGAACCATCAGCTCGTGGACGTCACCCTCATCGTCAGAGTCATTGATATCCTCCTCTTCCGTATCCTCGGTGTGGGAGATGTTGCGAGTGAGGCTCGCCAACAACTGATTGTCTTCTTCCGCTTCCACATCCACACCCAGAGCGCGAAGGAGGTTCAGGTCCACCCGAAGCTCCTCGGCCAACGCATCGAGCCTGGCCTTGAAATTCACATCACGCAGCTCCGCGTAGCGCTTGGCTAGGTCGTTCTTCGCTTCCTCGATGGTCTCCTTGAGCAGCTTGATCTCTCGATCGTTGGCGATGATCGAGGCCGCGTCCATGTTCAGATTGTTGATCTGGCGCTTCTTCGAGGCGATCTTCACCCTCAAATCAGCGACCAGCGCGTCAGTGTACTTAGACGTCATGGTGTCTCCTGGGCCAATGCCCTCACAGTAGGAGACCACGCTACCACAGCTTGTGGAAAAGCGACGACGGAAAAACGAACGGCCCCGGATTTCTCCGGAGCCGCTGTCTTATGCCTGAGTGATCAGGCCGTCAGGTCAGATGGAGACCGTGTACTTGACGCCGAGGAGGCTGTCAGCGGTACCTGGGGTCTGCACGACGTAACCAACGATCGTGCCCGAGCCAGCCGTGGTCAGAAGACCACCCGCACCGCAGCGAACCGCGGTGTTGACCGCGAACGTATTCGCGAGCGACGAGTCGAACTGATCCGTGTACATCGTGCCCTCGCCACCCATGACAGGGAGGGTGTGGAGGTAGTCCGACGCGAAGTTCTGTACAAGGCTGTTCTTGTACTTCATCTTCGACTCTTCCACCGAAAGGTTCCGGCGGTAGGTGATCTGCACAACATCCGACGCCTGAGCGACGTTGAAGGTCGCCGTGCCGTTGGTCGTGTTGATCTGGACTTCCGTGGTATTCGGGGCGCCGCCAACAACGGTCATGAGGGCCGCGTCGGTGACGTTGTACGCGTTGGTCGAGGACGCGACAAGGTTCGCGTGAGCGAGGTTCACGGTGCCGCCTGCAAGCGGAACAGTGACGCGCTCCACGACTACCTCGGTGCTGACGCGGATAGCGTCAAGACGCGAGAAGCCTACGAACTTCTCACCCGCGTTACCAGCGGACGGCTGCACGACGCTACCGCCGAGACCGCTTGCAACGGAAATGATCGCCTGACCTTCGGCGGCGATGGTGGCCGATGCCAGTAGGTCATACTGGCGGATGTTGCCCGCTACGGAGCGGCTACGATCGAACATGTTTCTTTTTCTCCGGACTCTGGTTGTTGGTGTTCAGGTGAACCGACTCAGAGACCGATCCGCGGCACGTACGTGCCGGAGACGCCCTGGGTGGGGATGGATGCGCCCGCCGTGACCACCACGGGGACGTTGTGCGCAGCACTGGGGATGTCAGTCGCCGAAGCCGTCATCGGCTGGACGTCTGGCATCCGGTGAGGAGCCGACTCGATGGTCTTCGCGATCGCGGCATACGCCTCGGCCGGAAGGTCCATCCACTCCGACGCCTGCCTGAAGCACGCCTCGAAGTACGTCGACGCGGACTTGGCCCACGAAGCCTCGATGACCTTAGCGGCCATGACGGGCTCCATACCAATTCCAGTAAGCTGCTCATGCAGCTCAGCCTTGAGGTCGTTCGTGGACAGGAAGTTCTTGTTCTGGGCGGTAACGACCAGGCCAAGGACGTTCATGAGGTTGTCGCGGAGGTCTGCACGAGCGAGGCGGATGTCCTCGTCAGCAGTCGCCATGACTTCCTTCTTGACCGCAGCAAACGCCGTGGCCTTCGCAACCGAGGCCGCATAGACGCGGGCCTTGAGGTTCGCAAGGACCTTGACGGGCTCTTCCTGCTTGAACGCGCGGTGAAGAAGCTCACCGAAGCTCGCCGTAGCGAACTCCTCGCGCGGGAGGGCAGCCGCTGCCTCGTTGTCCTGATCCTGGTAGTGGATCTCGGCGACGGGGGTACCGTCGGCGATGACGAGCCACTTGGGATCCTCCGACGTCTCACCGTAGAGGCTGACGTCGAAGTTCGAGGACTTCGAGAGCGTGGCTGGGTCGACGACGAGAGCCGTGATGGCTTCCGGCTTCGACGCAACTACAGGCTTCGCTGCAACGGGCTTCGCTGCAACGGGCGCCTTAGGCGACTGCACCCGGCTGGGCTTCGAGGGAGCTACCGCGGGCTTACCCGAGGCAACTACAGGCTTCGCAGGCGAAGCCTTGAGCGCCACCTTGGCGCCTCCCTTTCCGAGACGGGCGAGTCGCTCCAGGCGCAACTTGTCGATATTGTGCTTCATGTTTGTCTCCATCGTCAGCAGCCGCAGCGGCCTACAGGTCTTTTTCTGGAGCTGCGCTTCTGAACACCAGTGTCCCGAGAGCGCGAACATGAGTGGGTACACTCATGCCCAAGAGATACACAGACTCAAGTACGCCTAGACGGCAACCAATGAGTTGTTGACTTTTTCATAGAAGCCGAAGCCGTCTTCGAGGCCGTCCAAGGGTTACGCCATGTCTGAATGGCGTCATATTGCGCAGGATCGCCCACTTCACTCATCTCGATGAAGTTACAACCCATGCAATCTTCGTATACAAGGAATCCATCTTCGGTGATTCCGCCTTTGTTCTGACCATTCTTATGATGAGAACAGGCGATGTGACCTGTAGACGACGTCTCACCACACCCAGGGACTGAGCACCGGGTAAAGTCAACGAGCGCACCCATAGAGAAGCCGGACTTCTCCTTATTGAGAATGGCGGTCGCGAGCTTGTTGTCCTTCGTACGGTCCCAGGCCGCGAGCACAACAATGTGCCAGAGCCCGTTGGGGCCCTGCTGAAGCTGGGCATCTAGGTGAAGGCCCTTAGCCTTCGTGATGTCCGTGTTGTCATGCTCTTGGTGCGTTGGCTTGCCAATGAACGTCTTGTAGGTCAATCGCCCTTGCTGGGGATTGAAACACGTCATTTCCTGGAAGCCGAAAGCGTCAAGGTTCCGGTTAGGAAGGTCGATAGCTACGATCGGGACTTCGTTGATGACGTAGTCGTTGATGTCCTCAGACAAGTGGTACTGCTTGGCCGCCGCAGGAAGCCAATCAATCTCAATCTGACGAGCCCCCGTGGAGAGCCCCGCAGATGCCACCCGCTTCTTGTCCTTAGAGACCTCCCAACGATGGGCCTCTACGGTACGGATACTGGATACGACTTCACCACGCTTGAGCATCGTACGTGTAGATACACGTCACTTGTGCTCACCAGGAGTCCCACCCCTCAGTCCCTCGAAACACAGGAACTTCCTGCTCGTTCTTCACAGCCTTCTTGGCCGCAAGCCTGTACCTCTTGACCGTAAGCTTCCGCTGGTCCTTCGTCTCCCTCTTGTAGAAACGCCACTGCTTGCTCTTGGTAGACCGGCTCATAGAGTATCCTCTAGTCGTCTTGGCGTTCCCTGCGGATGGTCTCAAGCACCCGAGGGTCACTCACGTCCCCGAACACTGGAACGTTAGCAGCAAATGCGAAGGGGCGCACACGCTTGGCGTGAATCTTCGCCGTGGGGTTGGGCTTCTTCGTCATACGTGTCAGTGCCCGCATCTCCGCTGTCAGCATCTTCTTGTCGGTGATGGTGTCTACGAGAGCACCCATGATGGCCTCTGACACCGCAGGAGTCACAGTCACGCCCGTGAGCAAACCAGCACGTGCCATGAGGTAACCAAGTACACTCGTGCTCGTTGAGTCCCCAAGGGAAAGCATCGTGTAATCATCTCGCTTGAGTAGCTTCTGCTTCCGGCCTCCGAGATACGTGGCGAGCTTCTGAGTGCGTTCGCAGGCTGTGTCCACAGGGATGCCAAGGAACCGACCGAATGCAAAGTGAGGCAAAGACCTCACTGTAGCTATAGCACGCGTGTGAGTGCTGGCTCCTAGTTCTCCGCCCCCTTCATCAAGAAGAGCATCGGCTGCTTCGTCAGCAGAAACTTCCTCATCCGCAGGAGCTTCCTCACCGCCGAGATCGCTACCTCCGCCGTCGTCGCCACCGCCTAGGTCCTCTCCCGCGCTCGCGGAGTCTTCCATCTTCTGGATCTCCGTCTTCTGGCGGATGAACTTCCGGCGTAGCTCAAGGTCATCATCAAGCTGGTCAATCTCGGTCTCAAGGTCCACACCCGCAGTGGCTGCCCACGTACGAAGCGTAACGGGGATGCCCTTCTCTTCAAGGGTAGAGAGAACTTCGAGGTATTCCTTGTCACCGACAGGTCGGAGCTTCTTCTCCCAAATGAGGCTAGGGAGAATGATGTCCGATCGGTCCTCATTGTTACCTAGCCTGACCCGAGGGTCTAGTCTAGCAAGGCTCATGCGAACCTCAGCTTCTTCGTCCTCGCTGGTACGAGCAATACGGATGCGGTGATCTAGATTGGCCTTACTTTGCTTGAAAAACTTGTGCTTCTTCGCGATCGGCTTGAGAATCTGATCAATCAGGAACTTGTGAGTGACGAGAGCACGGTGACTACGAACACGGTCGAGGAAGACCGAAAGGACCTGCTCCATCGAGTTGTACGTGGCCTCGCCCGTGAGGAACGTCTCGCTGATGCCAAGCGCGTTCATCTTCGCCTTAGCAAGGTACTCCCACTCGTCGGACATCTTCACGATATCCGACAGCGTGTTTCCGCCCACTTCGTTCACGGTCAGACCCGTACGAGTGGCGATGAGTGCGCCAGTAGGGTCCTTCTCTGCGTCCATGAACAAGTTGACGTACTCGTTCATCTCCTCTTCGGTAGGCTCCCAACCTTCCTCACCGATGGTCACATGCCGCACTCGTGAGATTCGACGATGGGCAGTCGTCAATGTGGAATTGATGAGAGCCTTCTCATACGCTACCAAGTGAAGGATGCGAGTATACACGCTTGCGCCGATGGAATCGTACGCACTTTGCTGACGCGGCAGGTAGAACGAGTTCGCTGGGTGAAGCGGAATCGTCTTGTTCTCCCTGATAAATTCAGCGAAGGGCCCTAACTGTTGCTGGGCGGCTACGTCACGAGGGTCCGTGGATTGAAGCAGCTGCTTCAGTCGTGGGCTCGGAACAAGGTCAATCTTCGGTGGCACACCCGCGATGTCGCTTGGGTCCACACGAACGTAGTCTGGATCGAGGAGGATGGCCTTGGTGAAGTACCCCTTCGATTCATCGAAGATCAGATGCCCGATGGCCTTACCCATCACCAAGAATTCCTTGGTGATGTCTGGGAGTAGAGCCACCGTGTCAATGGCAGTCAAGGCGTCAATGTAGTACCGAAGGATCGTGGGGTCATCCACACCAATGAGCTGGAAATCTGACCACGGGAGATCCTTGTACAGCTCGACCGCAGGTCCTGCGACAGGGTCTTCCACGTAGATACGCCGGAAAACCCGGTGCATACGCTCTGGGGCTCTAGAGAGCCAAAGGTCAATGACGGACCCCTCGTCGAGGAAATCGAATACAGGGTTGAAGATGTTGGTGTCGTGCCCCGCACCTCCACCACCGAAGCCGCCTGAACCAACGCCTCCGCCACCACCCATGCCTCCGGAGCCCATACCACCGGCCCCAGAACCGCCCATACCACCAGCACCGCCGCCACCGAAGCCGGAGAACCCTCCACCCCCAGCGCCTGGTCCGCAGAAACCAGAGAAATCCGCCAGCTTAGAGCCACTAGCGCTCTTCTTGGCAATTTTTGGCCTGCCTTGCCGATGATACCGGATCATTTGAAAGGTCCTTTACGGGCTCAGACAGAGTCCGGCTGAGGAACCACGCGGCATGCCTGGCAGTAGCCTACGGACAAACCCTCAATGTTCCCTTGAGGGTGAAGAATCTTCACAGACCTTGTAGGGCCAGAACACCGAGGACATGCACCCGCGAATTTCACGGTTTCCGCGGAAATTCGATTCATGGCCTTCATGATGATCTGAGAAGCCAAGAGAGCGTCAGCCTCCCGTACAGACCCTGAAATTCCAGCAGCCGCAAGGTTTGCTGTGATCCTACGCCGAGCTTCCGGGCTCAAGACCACATTCGCGGACTTCTCTCGGGAGGCAATGAACTGCGAAATCTTCACCATATCCAGAGATACACTATCGCCGACCCATCCCTGACCGTCCTCTGACGGCACCCCTGATACCGCTTCCTGACGTAGGAGCGTACGTTCCAGACGTAGTCATCCGGTGACCGCTATGAGACACCATCACGCCCACACGAGGGGCTTTCTGCGCCTGAGCAGCCATCGACATAGCCACAGGACCCCCACGGGCCACGTAGAGGTCAGGAGACATTCTGACCTTCGAGTACGCCAGTACCGCCGTCCGGAACAGGTCGTCGTCACCCTTCTCCGGTTTCGTGACCTTACGACCCTCCGACTGAACCGTGGCAATTTGATAACCCATATGGGCATATGGGTTCTTGCGGAGGTCGTAGACGTTCTCAGGATTCAGCTCATCGATGGACTTCTCCCACGACGGGGTCCGGAACCGTGAGGACAACACCGTGGCCTTGAACGCCTCGAAGTCAGCCCACTTAGGACTGTACTGTTCTGCTGGCAGGTTCAACTGTTTGAGGCGCTGGATTTCACCAATACTCTGCCATTGGTCAAATAGGATACTCTTGATGTTCAAGCGCTTGCATAGTTCAACGATGAGATCGGCCATTCCCGAGAAGTTCACTCGGAACTTCTGGTCTCCTTGTTTCTCGGGGATCGCAGCAAAGGCACCGTCACACAGGAAGTTGTATTCGTTTCCGTCTTTGACGACACTGTAGACTCCAATCCCAAACGCGTTGTTTGTGTGACCTGGGTCTACCGCTAGAATTCTAGGCGTCATCTTGTCATCAACACACGTCTTGATAGCTCCTGAAACAAAGGTGTCTGATCCTATACGTGTATACTCTGTGTCGATCACGAAGATGGGGTCTCGGACTTCGTGAATCTTCCTGACAACGTCAGTGTCCTTGATGTACGTGTCGTTCGCAAGTGGTGGAATGGCTTCGTAGTTCCTCATGTACTCGGTGAGGTCACGGACCTTTGCATCGAGGAACATCGGATGCGTCTTCGGGAACTCCGGGTTCATCTCGAAGGTCGCGAGGTGGTAACCAACGAGGCGTGGGCTCTTCTCTGCCTCTTTCAAGAGGCTCATGATCTTGTCGAACTTGTGAGCGGGAGAGCTGATGCTGACGAGCATGCCCGTGAGTGGATGAGGGTCTCCTTCCACCCACCGCTTGTCTGCACGACCACGGATGGTGAGGAGCGAGTTCCCTAGGACCGTGTGCGTGATCTCCGCGTTCGCGCGCTTCGCGTCATCGTTGAGCGCCATGAACGCAAGCTCGTCGATTGCACTGAACAAACGGGTAGCACCACGAAGAACACCTTCGTTGGCTGCTAGGCAGTTGGCTACAAGGTTCTTAGCCACAAAAGAGACGCTCTGGTCTCGGATCTTGAGAAGTGATTCCTTCTCCAACCCAAGCTGCTTCTCCTGCTTGCGAATTTCCTGTGCGTAACGACGGAACCACGGACGGTTCTTGATCGCGCTGTGGTAGTTCGGCCACATGTTTCGGAGAGCGTTGTCAACCACGGTGGCAACGAATGCGATCTGGAACGGGGAGTCCGGCGTTGTGCCGTAATAAGCAGCGGGGTCCGGAAGGCAGAGGTGACGGTGCGTCTGGTAGGTCGCGAACATGCCGACCATCGTGGTCTTGCCTGAACGCTGACCCTGACAGCTCACCAGCTCGTTAGGGGGCAGGTAGATGTCTACTGGATACTCTGGGTACTGTGCCCTCCCCTCTGCTTCCCACCACTGCTGAAAAGTCTCAGTCTTCGGCTTCGTACACTTCGGGCAGTAACCGAATTCCAGAACGGTTACACGATCGAGGAATGTTACCGCTGGGTCGTCCACTGGAACGTCCTCAAGGTACTTTAGATCTGTGCATGCTGGACAGTAGTCTGCGTACAGCTTCACGCCTTGTTCAAGCTGACGCGCCCACGGCGTGTACGCCATGAACTCCTCACCGCGCATCCAATCCACAACGGAAGATGCTTGCCGCATCTTCACAGTGGTGTTCAGTACACTAGGGTCAAGTCCAGCCTCAGCTACGGACGTGAACAGACTCTCTACATTCAGGACTTTACTCTTACTCACGCAAGTGATTTACGCGCAAGTATAAAGTTCACTTTTTCTGAAGTAGACGCGCTACACTCTCTAGTACATTACCGACTTTAGCAGTACGTGCTACTAATCTGTAATAATCCACATTGTATCTAGTAATAGCAGAAGGATCAAACAGAATGGACGTATCGCGAATAGGCCACGGACGGTGACCTGGACGCATGCCATCCATGTACTTCCACTCAAAATCAGTGTCTAGGTCCGTGTAATCAGGAACAGGATCTTCTCCAGTACGTTCTTCCTCGTTCTCGATCTCTTCTTCACGGACTTCGTGGTAGACGTCTTCTCCCTCATCCGTTGAACCATCACCTTGATCAAGAAGAAATGGAGGAGGCGAACGCTCCTCAAGATCACTGTCTGAGATCCCCTTGTTGAGGATTTCAGCTAGTTCTTCAACCAAACTGAGGGTGTTTTCTGCCACGTAGAACCTTCAGGGCTGCATGACAACGAGAGTGTCGCCCATGGTAGCTTCGTCGCGAAGGACTTCGTATACGTCATTCCCATTCTCAAGAAGAGCGATGATCTCATCTACAGCCTCAGCATCTGTAGTGCCCTCATCCAAGGACTCTACAACGGAGAAGTAAGCGTCCAGAAGTGAGGCCTCGTCTGGGTAATAGTCAAACCGAAGCGAAAGACCACCATTTCCCTGCCCGTTGACGTCCGCGTCCTTCAACGCGTACCACTGCGTGCGTCCAAGCTGAGCGATCATGGTGTCTACCATGCGGTTTCCGATCCACTCGTTGTGCTGGATCTCCTTCGCTAGGCAGGCCTTCAGGTACATTTCCAATGGATCGCTATCGTCCGCTGGAATGACCTCATACGAAAGGTCGATGTTCCCGTCTACTTCAACTCCCGCAGCCTTGGCCGCAGCCTCAAGCTCGGAGTTGATGCGACCCAGGTACTCCTGGTACGAAGGAAGCGCTGGCACGGTGATGTCGTACGGAAACTCAGTTTCCTTGTCATCAGGTCCGGTCACAGAAACAGTGCCCTTGAGCTGGACAGCATCTGCTGCGATCTTGATGTTTCGAAGCGTAGCAGCCACCTTCTGAAGGCGAGCCTTGAGGATACGGTCGGTCTTAGCGTCGATGGGCATGCCCAGTACATAGCACAACCACGGTCTATCTTCGGTCATGGGCGCGCGAAGTCACCTACCAAGGGCAGATGATGACCATCTTCCCGTGAAGACAGACATTCTAGAGGACTGGCCCCAGCACATTGCTCGGGAGCATCTAGTTCCCTCGATTGCTAAGCTCACACGCAACGCCCTCAACACCGTCCCCATCTACGTGGAGCATTTCCAGAGGCTCAAGGCTCGTAGACGGTGCTCGTGCTTCATGTCCGAAGCTGAGCCTCAGGGTCTGTGCCCAATCTGCTACGGCTTCGGGGACGTAGGAGGCTACCAGAAGCGTGGCACCTACGTGGACGTGTTTGACGTCACGGCTCCGTATACTCAACTTGTCAACATCATCCCTGATTATGGGTCACTCGCGCGCCCTGTCAGCTTCACACTACCTAACCAAGCAGGCAGTCGTGCCATTCGCGGCACCATTGACTTCACGTGGCAACCGAAAGCCAACATCGGTATTCTCGATGACCTTTACCTGATGGACTACACGACCACAGGGAATGACATCGCCTACTTTCTACGTGTGGACACAGACACTACGTGGATTCCGCTCACAGCAGCGTCTGTAACTCAAAGGCTCCAGCTGAAGAAGCCTATCCGCATTCAAGTGCGTATGGGACGGTCCACCGTGAACTCCCCGTCCCCGAAGTTCACGGGTATGCGTGTGTCCTACCGAACAAGTAAGTACACAGCCATTCGAGCTGACATTCCACGTACGAACAGGTCCCGTACCCTCGACGATTTCGGTCAGTACGAGAGCACTGTGGCTCAGAATTTCTTCTTCGGGAATGACGTGAAGTCCATCGACAACGAGGACTTTTTCGTGAATGTAGGCGACAACACTAGGTGGAAAGTATCCTCTTGGCAGGATAACAAGATCCTTGGAATGAATACATCTTGGGATGTAGAGTGCCGTCTCATTCAAAGCTTTGACAAGTATGCTGATGTGAGACTTGGTCGTATGGACCTTCTAGACTCGAAGATGCCGCCCAATGCTGTGCGCAGCATCCAGACCGAAGAGGACACCTACGACCCAAAGGGGAACACTCATGGGCGTCTTCCTGGTCAGCGTGGGGATGTCGAGAGGTCTCAGACTTCCACGGTGGGCGTGCAGCCTGGTCAGACCACTCCGCGGCCTACTCCTGAGAAGTGATCACGTAAAGGACAAACATGACACGCATTGAACAGTCAGTGGCGATCGTAGGATTAGTAGGATCCCTTGCAGGCGCACTTGCTGTGGTTTGGAGCGTGCGAGACACAACAGATGCCATCCTTGAACGCGCCGATCGTCTGTCCGCAAAAGTAACAGACATCGACCAACGCGTGCACACCATCGAAGACTGCGTTCACTGTGCTGGACCGATTGCTCCTTACAACCCAGAGACCATACAGTTCCGTACTCAGTCGGTGCTGCTCGACTCCACATTGACACTCAAGTTCGCGTCAGTGGATGCCTGCTGGCCGATGTTGCCATCAAGGTCCTCACCAACGGAATTCCCTCCATGGGTGAGAGCCACAGCCTCAGCTCCACCGTACTGAAGAAGCGGAGGAGGTGGCATCGATGAGGCACGTAACTCATCAAGTATACCTTTTGGTATGGTTACGGTGATGTCGCCGTTCTCTTCTGGCATGTTAGGCATGAGTTAGCCTAGCAGAGTTGCCGTTATCTTCCAGGCGGAAGGCACCGACGATACTCACATGGCACAACTTATCATCCAACCAAACACGTCGTACCCTAAGTTCGACAGCTCGGATCCTGCGTATGTGCGCGGATTTACTGTAGTCATCACAGAGCCGAACACCCGTGCGGGCCTCTCGTATGCCTACTTGATCCCACCGAATACGTACTCGGATTCCAGCACCCGAGGCATCGTGCCTCAGTATGGAAGTCGTAACGGTCTCATCACCGTCAACGAAAACTACAGCGCCAGCTTCCCCGAAGAGGCAGCAAAGAAGTGGACATGGGCGTTCAAGGACGCGATCGCGGACTACATCGACCGAGGGATTCTTCTGGCCTTCGAGGACACGACGCCCCTCACAGCCGACCAAGTCCGTACGTACGCGTGAGTGAGATCGTAGACCTTCCAGCACAACCGTAAACACGCAACGTGCGTGTTCTAGGATTCGACCCAGGCATTGAGAACTTCGCGTGGTGCTTCTACGATGGAGCACCCCGTGAATGGGGCTGGGTGCCTGCTGCTCGTGTGAACGAGAACGACTGGCCGTTCCTGGATAGGATCGCGGAAGTCCTCGACCGCTTCCGCCCAGATGTGATTGTCATCGAGAGGTTCGTGTTCCGGGACAAGGAGTCCGTGAATTCTGAGCACATCAACCACCTCATTGGAAAACTGGACCTCGTAGCCCGTCTGCGAGGGGTCGATACGGTCCTTCCTATGCCAAGCCACTGGAAGGTCAAGCTTGGCACCAAAGACTATGCCTCAGGAGCTAAGGGCCTTTTTCCTGACGTGGCGTTTGAAGCTATCCACCAAGCGGACGCTGCGGGACTAGCACGCTACGTCTACGAACAACGTACAGACCCTGACTTCGACCCTGAGACGGGCAAGGTAGCGAAGACTGCTGCTGGTAAGAAGCGAGCCGAAGCCGCGAAAGCCGCAGCCCTTGAAGCGGAAACTGATCGTAGACGATCTCAGCTTGATGCAGGTGTGGCTACCAAAAAGGTCCAATGGACCGAGTTGGTAGCCCTCAACGCAAAGCTAGAAAAGTCTCTTGAATCAAGGTCATCCAAACAAACCAAGAAAAAGAAGTGAGATCACTTCCGATGCTTGGTCTTCGAGGGAGACGTCACGTAGCCTTCGGCTCCGATAGGGTCTCCACCTAGAACCTCTCGAAGGTAATAGAGGTCGTCCGTGCGCACATCATGTGCCTTCTCGACCTCGGCTACGTCCTTCGTCTGCTCTACAAGCGCGTAGAAACCCTTCCACAAGCCTTCACTTACGGAAGAATCTTCGATAAAACGTTCAAGCTCCGCGAGCACTTGAACATCAATTCCAGCCGCTTGCGCTGGCTTACGGACCTTGGCCACCCACGTGCTCTTGTGGCTGCGCCCTACGATGCGTTCGCAGGTCTTCAGGATGAAATCCTGGTTGACGATCTCAGGACCGCTCTTCTTGAGGATCTTCGCCATCAACTCACGAAGTGTGATCTTCTTCGCTAGTTCCGCAGACACCTTCACAAGTGTGTGAGGAACTGAGAAACCCACAGAAGGCTGCTCTAGAACAGCATGGATGTCTTCGATCCGGATCCTCTTAATCGCGGGGTCTGTACGCCCAGGTTCCTGGTCAAGGAGCACAGCCCCCTGAACCTGCCCGAGCGCCATGAGCGTGTCATGAACGATGAACCCAGCCAACGGCAGGTCGGCGATGCGAGCAAGAGCACCTACCCCATCGACAATAGCCACAAGACCTCTAGAATCCTGTGCAGCAAGGGCTAGCTCAAGCTCCTTACGAGAGCTTGCGTCCCTCACAATCACAGGGCGGTATTTCACTCGATCGATGTCGAGGATCACGAGTTCTGGGCTGGCCCAAGCAAGAGCAATGCACGGTGATGTCATGGTCAAGCACTCTGTTTACGTAGGTGAGCTACAGCAGACTCACAAGCAATACGGACACTGATCCCAAACCACTCCGGGTCTTCATGGTCGTGGTAGACCGCCCTGAAGTACCGGACAACACCCGAAGGGTCGACGATCTCAAGCATCACAGCGTTGGGATTTCGCATGTCTGCTTTGTGAAAGGTCGCTCGTGAACCAGAACCTAAGGCTGCAAGCACAGTCTCCACCGCCTTGATAGGGGTGAGTCCGACATCCATCGGCTTGCCCATGTGCTTGCGCGTCCAGTGCTGCACGAATTCAGTGTAGGTAGGAAACCGACTAGGTCCGGCACCCCACGTTCCATTGAACGTGATCGTCTCCGTGTTAGTCAAAAAGTGGTGGGCGAGCTTGCGAAAGATGGCGGGCTGCGGATTCGTCATCGAAGTTCGTGACCGTATCAGACTACGTAAGTACACGCCACACCAAAGATCCATCTTGATTTCAAGTCGTAGGTAAGGTATACTGGCAACCATGTCCACTGACAAAATCAAAGCCAGCCTTGCCCAGCGCAAGGAGATGATCCCATTCGCTCATGCTGTGTACGAGGCTTTCATGGTGCTCGGACAGTCCATGGAAGTGTCGACGTTCAGGCCCAAGAACATGCCGTTCGTCAGCGTGTACGTACCTATCGGTAAGTTCAACGTCTACATCTTCCAACAGAAGCAGTATTACACACACCCACAGAACAGTGACTACAGCAACCAGATCGGTGTGAGGTTCACTTTCCAGAACGACGACTTCAACAGTGACAGTACGGTCATTGTATCCAAAGAAGACACCTTGAATGCGAAGGCCCTAGCTCGGGTGCTGGCGATGCCGTTCATTCAGGAGTGTCAACGCATTCGTGAATCCATGGCGTCCAAGAAGAAAAAGGACGCCAAAGCCAAGCTCAATGACGAGATCCTGGCCACAGCCAAGCAGATCGTCGATGAAGCCGGAGCAGCGTCCATCGTCAAGCGAATGGATGTCACCTACCATGACCTCATCCGCGTCGAGTTCGATCCTACGCTAGGTCAAGCGGTGTGCACCCTCTACGCACTCCCCAACGTTCTCAGGGCGTTCGTAGGGTCACGATTCTGATTCTGGGTCCACTGGGGTGATGAAAGACTCCAGCTCCGGTAACCAGAAAAGGTGACTGACCATACCGGCTTGGGGCCCCACGTTCATGACAATCGTGGTCATGAACTGGGCGTTCTTCGGTAGGTCGTAGGTCTTTCCCGTAGCTATCAAGACAAATTTTCGACCCACCTCTTCTTTAGGTTCGTCCTGAACGATAGCCCACGAAGTGATTACGCCTTTGTGCAAGAGGGTAGTCAGCACAAAAGCGTTGGCTGGCATGTCTACGAAGTAAGGGACCTCGTAGGCGCTAGGTTTGTGGACGTACTTATGAACGACGGAGATCACGGAGCCTTGAGCTTGGCAGCGTCGTCAAGCATGTTGCGGAAAATCACACCCTGCTCTATAGCATCGTCTAGAGCCACGTGATTGTGTCCGTGGGTGCCCTTGAACCAGTGACGAGGGAACGTGCGCTTGGCCACGCCGTGGAAGGACGTGCAACCTTGAAGCACCCATGTCATCGTCTTCATATCAAGTCCCTGGAAGCCGAACGGGTCCTCACCCGCGAACTTGATCATGTACCAGTGCACGAACATGAAATCGAAGGTGACTGGGTAACCTACGAACGTGGGCTTGTAACCCCACTGCTGAAGCCACGTCTTGAACTCAGGCATCGCTGTTTCCGGTGCCTGTAGATTCGTACGTGTGGCAGCGTAAGCATTCTGGTTTTTAGCCCAGAATTCCGAGGTGCTTGGATCAGGGACTGACCCTGGTAGAAGCTCCAGGTTCCGTGTGAACGTGCCTAGCTCAGAGACAGCCCCGATGCTGTTGACACTCACTACATTTCCAGGAGGCACCCCAATACCAGATTCCTTGGGCGTGACCATGAAGGCTGAAGCTCCGAAGGAGAGCATAGAGTGAGGACCTGGAATGGGACCATCGGACTCGATGTCCACGCTCACGTAGAGCTGAGGCTTGAGGTGCTTTTCAGTGGTCATGGGTTGGGCTTCGGGTTCTCAAACGCAGCTGCGATGTTCGTGGGGTTTCTGGCGTGGACCGTAGGCTGGTTGCGGTTATTCAGAAGATGATGCTCTTCTTCATTAAGACCAGCCCAGAAGTCGTCGAGGTGGTCACGCAGCGTTTCCGCGAAATCGTCCTGTCGGTCATCAGCCTCGATCATGAGGCGTTCCAACAGCAGGTAAGCTTGAAGTTGTGGTCTCATGCGCAGACTTTGTCACTTTTCTGTAGTGTTCACAAGCTGAGATCGACCATCTTGCATCCGCATGGTCAACACTCGGTCGTACTTTTTCTGTTGCTGCTGGTCACTGTCGTGGCTGGTGATGTAGATGCTAGGAATCCCAAGGTCCTGAAAAAGCTCGAAGGCGCAGGCTCGGCCCACAGCATCGAGTTCCTTGTAAGGTTCGTCTGCGATGAGAATGTTCGTACTCTTGGACCCTAGCTTGGCGAAGGCCATGAGTACAGCGAGGCCCACGCGCTTCTGCTGACCACCCGAAGCCAGGTAGAGGGCAATATTCTGCTGCCCTTTCTTGATGTAGAAGTCCAGGGAGTCTTCGTCTTCATCCAGCTCCACACTGACATTGCCCTTAGGAAAGAGCTGTTTCACGTAGAGTGGAAGCGAGCTGCGCAGCATCTCCGTGCAGTCACGTAGTGCTTTAGCTTTCACATCCTTAAGCACCACATGCAAGACCTCAAGCACACGCTTGCGGTTGGCCTCGTGACCGTGTTGCTGAAGCTGACGCTCAATCTGCACTTTCTGTGCTTCCAGATTCCGGCGAGTAGACAACGCCGCAGCCGTCTCCGCGGCTTCCGTAGCCACGCGCTGGTGTTCCGCTGTCAGGTCCGTGCGAGCCTGCATTGCCAACAGCAGCACTTCTTCGGAGAAACGAACGTTTCCTGCTCGTAGTACGAAGTCCCTCGCTGCTGTCAGCAGAGTGATCTCCCCTAGAAGCAAAGGAACATGAACTACATCCTGAAGAGCACCCTCATCCACCACAAGCTCCTGGAGCCGTGTGAGTAGGTTCTTGCGTGTGGTCGCTTGCGTGAGCTTGGTCTGTAGTGACGATACTATAGCACGTGCCTCTGTATACTCGTGATTGAGTGCGTCGAGATCGCCGTCTGGTAGGGTTACAATCTCCGAAGAGAGGCGTAGACGCTCCGTTACAGCAGCAAGGTCTTTCTGTGCAGCATCAAGGGCCATCTTGGACTTCGGAATGACGTCGTCGTAGTAAGCAATCTCTTGAAGACGCTCTGCGATCATTGCGTCCCTGCGTTCCGCCGACACCTCTTGAAGGCAAGCACCGCACTTGTCCCCAAGAGACTTGAGCTTGGTGACCTCCCCGCGAGCAAGCTGGACCTTAGCTTCCGACAAAGTCAGCTGTTTGGTCACGCTCTTCACACGCAGTGTGAGAGCCTCTTCCGTGCCTTCTACAGTAGGTACGGTCGAGAGCTTGCTCTGAAGCTGATGACGTCGCTGAATACCAGGAACAACGGAAGAGATGGCGCCCATACGGGCTGTCTTCTCATTCATGGTCGCAGACACATCAGACTCAGTCTCTGTGTCGGGCACGGCATGAAGCTGATGGAGGATACTCGTACGTTGAGTATTGGCTTCCTCTGCTTTCGTTGCTGATGCCACACGCTGCCTACGTTCCGCGATGGCCGCTGCAAGGTCGCTTTCTACGGTGTAACCTAGTGGCAACAGGATCTGAGCATGACGTTTCCGCTCTTCGTCCGTAGTACGGGCCTTCTCCTGAGTGTTGATTTCCACGCCAACGGCCACAAGCTTGGTCGTGATCTCAGAAGCTTGCTGTGAAAGTGCAGCCTGCTTCTGAGTCAGCATGTCGGCTGGTAAGATCAACCGAAGCTGCTCGTCGCACGACTGAGCCATCTCCCTCAAGCTCGTCATGTCAGGCAAGACGATCCCGTTGATGAACTTGGAGTTCACGGAGATGCAAGCATCCACCTCGTCAAGCCCGAAGTGAGCTGCTAGGTGTTGCTTCTTCTGCTGCGGTGTGCCGCTCACCAGGGCGTGAGAATACGACTGCGTCAGGTAGATGCTACCATACCACTCCCGCTCACTGAGCCCAGTGTACTCAAGCACACGCTTCTGCACGTCCTTGATGTCTGTCGTCGGCGTGATGTTGTGGGTTTCGGTTTCACCGTTTCGGTAGATGGCGATCCTGGTGCCTTCCTTATGCTTCCGGTAGTGGTGAATGTAGAACTCATCGGAGTTCACCCGGAAATGCAAGCGCGTGTGAAAGCCCTTAGGGTTCCACAAAGGCAAGAAGTCGTTGCCGCTGATGCCCTTGTTCGTGTTGGTCTTACCCTTACCGGCAGTGCCAGTCACGGAATGAGACAGCAAGTCAAAGAGCGTACTCTTCCCCGCGCCGTTGCTTCCTCCCTCGTCAAGGTTCTCACCACGTACGAGAACCAGGCCTTGATCTTCAAGGGGAAGGTGAGCCGACTCGATGCAGCCGCCGTTCTCTACCTTGAAGTCGAGAAACTCAATGTCTGGAACTACGAGGTCTGTCATCGGCGATGCAACAGAAGGGACTTCGCGGCCGTGAGTTCAACAACGTCGTTCTCTGGCATGGTGTAGGACTTGAGAGTAGCCACAGCTTCAAGGTGAAGCTGAAGAAGCTGCACGTAGAGCGGAGCCTGTGAAGGATCGCTCTTGGCCTTCATGATCCTGTCAGCATACGGGTTTTGCCTCACAAGCTGGTCTGCACCCACGGCCCTGTAGAGGAGCCCGCGAATGATCTGGACGACATCCTCGAAAAAACGAGTCTTACCTTCCACCATACCAGCACTGACAAATGCTGTGCCTGGGTCGTTCATGCACACAGCCGCCACGTACTTGAAGGCCAGAATGACAGGAGACGCAGACTGGACCTTCTGCACGAAGTTCGCGATATCAAGGTTCCCGTTTCCAGCCAGAAGTGCCCGTTGATACTGCGTGAGCGTGTTCAGAGCGTCGCGCGCGTGTCCCGCGGACGCTTCGATGATGATCGACTGAATCTCTGGTGGAAGTTGGATGTTCTCTTTGACGGCCACGGACGTGAGAAGTGTACTCATCTCAGGGTCAGTGAGACCGCCAATGCTCATTTGCATGCAACGGCTCTTGATGGCTCCCAAGATCTTGTCCGGTTCCATGGAGCACAGAACCCACAACGTGGTCTTGTTCGGCTCCTCCATGGACTTGAGCAGCGCCTGCTGGGCCTGGTTCGTGAGCTGCTGGATCTCATCAATGATGAAGACCCGGAACTTGTTCGTTGCGTAGAACCTAGCGCGGTCCACAAGAGCACGAACGTCTTCGATTCCTCGTGTGACCGCAGCGTTCATTTCCAGTATGTCCGCGTGGTTCTTGTCCATCACGGCTTCGCAGGAGTCACACGGCTTCTCACGAGAGCACGTGCTTGGATCGTAGCAGTTGAGCTTGCGCGCAAAGATGCGCGCCAGTGTGGTCTTGCCTGTCCCGTGAGGGCCTGTGAGGAGGTAGGACCCCGCAGGGCCCTTAGGGTCCATCATACTGCCCTTGAGGGCGGCTACCGCAGATTGCTGCCGTGAACCAAGGACGTCTTCGAACTCGTAAGGACGGTAAGTATCAGAGAGCATGGGCGATGACCCTACCGTAAACGTAGGGGTACCGTCAAGAGCAACGTATCTGAGAGGACGATGATGCTACTCACGCGAGAAGAATTACTCACAGCCTTCCACAAGATCCGGTTTTTGGAACCACAGGATTGGCTCAACTCGCAGGTGCCTAAGCAGAACGGAGACCTTGGGTATACCATTGAGTCGATGCCAGACATGCAATGGTATGGTCAACTTGTAGTACATCTCGCTCTTTTCGGAACATTACCGCATACCAAGGTCACTGAGACCATGGCAGCTTGCCTGCAAGCGTGGTCGGCGTACGTGAGTACACTCCCGGCATCTACGGCGCGTGCTGCACTGGACGATTACCTTCGAGTCCTGTCCGTGGAGTATGTCCCATTTCCAGAGGATGATGCGCAAGTGTTCTGTCACCGCATTTTCCGATCTAATGGTTTCTTCTCGTTTCCTTCGTACTTCGGCAATTGGACGCAGAAGCAGAATCCCAAAGCTGACCACCAGCAGGTCCTGTCTGCGGTGACTGAGGTCGCGAACATCATTGGCCCTACGGTGATCGCGACCATCGGGCTTGAGACGCTTCTAGAAGCTTTGGCCGACACCATGGCTCCTACGATCACGGAAGGTGCAGCATGACAAGTAAGTCACTGACTGAGTTCGTGGCTCACTACATGGGCCGTGGTGCGTGTTCTGACTACGCCGTCTGGGCAGACCAGTGGTCGTCCACAGAAGAAATGCTTGCGAACCTTCCAGCGGAGTATTGGATCACAGGGGCTCAACATTTCGTGAAGGAAGGGCACGCGACCCCCGCAGCAGGTCGTGCGCTCGTGATGGACCTCCTAGCTACGCTGACCTTGCGACCAGTGAACGGTCAAGTAGCTGACCTCGTCAAGACCATTAAGTCGAGGCTGGAAGCCCCAGCGGAGGACGATGCCCTCAAGCACCGTGTGGTCTCCTGCCTTGGCAGCGTTCTAGGCGTATGGAACTCCCTAGGTCAGCCTGCGGAACTTGAACTAAGGCTTCGTAACAAGCTACGAGCGTTCGTGGACTTTGAAAAGGTTTTCGCCGAACCGAAGTGACCTAGACTCGCGGTGCTTGACGATGTAAACGCAAGCACCGCCTATGAAGCACACAATCACCCGTAGTTGTGACACTTGCGGCCTTACGCACACAGAAAAGACAGTGTATTACTGCAATTTCTGTCGCAAGGCTGTTTCTGTAAACGAAGACAACCAAGGGGATGTGATCGACCTGTCGTACTCGTACAGCTACGGGTCTCCATTCGACGGCGACGTTCACAAGGCACACATTTGTGAGAAGTGTTACGAGACTGTCCTGATTCCTAAGATGCAGATTCATCCAAGGACAGGGAACTTCATGTGTCCTACGTACACTGTCTTAGAAGACAACGGTCCGTGGATGGTGTTGCTCCCTCTCGGTTACTACATAGTTCGAGGCCGCTGGACCTACCTCAAGGATTACGTGAAGCTGGACGATATCGCAAGATTCAGCCCCAACTTTGAGCCAGGACCAGATACCATCCTCGTTCCTCTTCCCAACGGAGAATTCACTCTACGTAGTGAGTCGGTGTGTGAGGAAGCGCAAGCCTCAGACTGAGTGTTGACGTGGTGTGGTTTACGGGTATACTCTACCTATGACCACGAACACCAGTGCCCTCGCTCTGCTCCCTAGCTCGGTTCTCGATGACGAGATCTGCAACGGTAACGACTCCGCGTTGGATGAAAGCACCAAGCGAGTGACTCTGGCCCTCAAGATCATGGCCGTAGTACGCAAGGACATCGAACGCGCGTACCTCCACGGCACGGACGCTTACCTCGACTTCGAACCAGCTGGCTTCGCACTTGTAATCGACGGTGTGTCTACTCCACTGAATGTCACCTCGATCAACGACGGTATCTCCAAGGTTCAGGACGCGCTGGGTAAGTACATCCCCTGTCGTGTTGTGCTCACTCCCGCGCAGATGACGCTGGTGCTTGATGAGCTGGACCGATGCAGTGACCAGCCGGATTACAAGAACGTCACCATCAAGTCCAACACTGTCATGGGAACCAGGGACATTCTTCACAATGTAGCCGACGGCCTTGCAGCTTCGCTGGACGACGATTCGCTGGCGTTCAAGGCCGAGCAGTGTGTAGTCGACGGTCGACGCGGCGGTGACCTCAGCATGGACGCTCTCGAAGCTCGTGCTGGATTCGTCCTCAATTCACTTCAGAGGTCTCGGGACGGAGCTATCAAGGCTCTTCGCAAGGCATAATGTATGAGTGAAATCAACAACATCAAGAAGCGTTGGATGCAGCCTGTAGGTTCTCACGATTTTCATGCGTGGATCCGTTTCGACCAGACATCCCACACGGATATGGGTACGCTATTGCGTGTTGTGGAAGCTATGCAGTGGAAACCCATCGCATCAGCCCCTATCAAAGGCAGGTTTCTTGCGTTGATGGAAGGCGGAGACATCTTGATTGTGCGGATGATGCGTGATGGCATTGAAGGGTTCACGGATGAACGTGACGTCTGGTACCCGACCCACTGGATGCCTCTCCCAAGCCCGGATCTCCCAGACAACGACTAATTCTTTCGGTTGACCCTTGCGTCTTGTCTTGGACTGAGTATACTCTACTTATTCCAGCCGCCGAGGACGCCATGTTCAACCACGAGACGACCGACACCGCCATGACCACTGAGACCGAGACCAAGACGGTCACTCAGACTTCGGTCTACAGTGTGCACGCGGACCGGTTCGGTGAGGTCACGAAGCGGGCTGAGAAGCTCAACAAGCGGGCGATCAAGCTGGGCGCGGAGCCTGTCACGATCACGTTCCTTCGCAATGAGGAGCGTCCGGTCATCGACCCCGAGACCAAGCAGCCCGTTCGGGACTACTTCGGTCACGTTGTCACCAAGACGTGGACCGTGTTCACGATCGAAGGTGCGCGACCGAAGGCGGACGGTTGGGTCCTTGCGGCGCGATTCGATCACTCGGTTGCGGAGCTTGGCGCTCCCATCATCAAGTCTGTTCCGGGCACTGGCGACCTCGCGCCTGAATTTCGCACCAACGAGCGCACCCAGGTGTGCGAGCACTGCAAGAGCAAGCGCCGCCGCAAGGACACCTTCCTCGTGCGCCACGACGACGGCCGCGAGCTGGTGGTCGGCCGTCAGTGCATCGCTGACTTCCTGGGTCACAATCTAGCCAAGCTCGTTCCCGTCTGCGAAGGCATCCTCGGCTTCATCGACGAACTTGATGGTTTCCGTGGCAGCAACGAACTTCCGGTCTCCCTTGGTGGGTTTCTCACCGTCGTCACTGCGCTTGTGCGCACCGGGGGTTACGTGTCCAAGGCGATTGCTCGTGACCGTGGCGGTATGAGCACGGCGGACGAAGCGTGGGCTCTGTGCGCCACTCCCGAGCACCTTCTCAAGGGCGAAGAGCGTGCGTTCCTGGCAAAGGCGAACGACTTCGCGACCCAGGCGCAGGACGTCCTCTCGTGGGCCAAGGAGGCGTTTTCGGCCCCGAAGAGCGACTTCGACTACAACATGCACCTCGCGACCAAGGTCGAGAGCAACCTTCCGGCGACCCTCTCGGGCGTGGCTGCGTACCTCCCGGTCGCGTGGATGAAGGCCAACGAGAACCAGGTCAAGAAGGAGGCGAAGAAGCCGTCGGAGTACGTGGGCACCGTCGGTGGCAAGGTGGATCTTATGGTCACCTACCTCGGAACCGCGTCGTTCGACAGCGAGTGGGGCACCACCCACATTCACCGCTTCCAGGACAGCGACAGCAATCTCATCGTCTGGAAGACGTCCACGGGCCTTTTCAAGGGCGATTCGTACGAGTGGTTCACCGAGGGTTCGGTCCTCAAGCTCCGCGGTTCCGTGAAGGCGCATACGGAGTACAAGGGCACCAAGCAGACGCTTGTGCTTCGCGTCAAAACCGAGACTGCTTGACTCTTGATGCGCAACGGGAGTATACGGTGACTCCCATGCACGCATCCATGAACTACGCAAAGCTCTACAAGCGCACGTCCACAGGCGCCATTCAGGTCTGGTGGCAGGAACGGGACAACGACCGCTATCGCACCCACAGCGGTCAAGATGGAGGTGCCATTGTCACCTCCGAGTGGACCGTGGCTCAGCCCAAGAATGTGGGTAAGGCCAACGAGACCACAGGCGAGACTCAAGCTGAGGCCGAGGTAGCATCCAACTACGATCTCAAGCGCAAGAAGGGCTACACGGACACTCCTAGTGAAGCAGAGGCCTCTACACGTTTCCAGCCTATGCTCGCCAAGGTCTACGAGGATGAGCAGAAGCACCTCACGAAGCTGCTCGCCAAGGGCGGTAATGTGTGCGTCCAACCGAAGCTTGATGGCATCCGCTGCATCGCCCGCAAGGACGGGCTAGTCTCCCGCAACGGCACTCCGATCGTCGCGGTTCCTCATATTGAGGCTGCTCTCAAGCCCATCTTCGACGAGTTTCCGGGCCTCGTGCTCGACGGCGAGCTGTACAACCACGATCTCAAGCACGACTTCCCGAAGCTCGTGTCCCTCGTGCGTAAGGCCAAGCCTACTGCCGAAGACTTCGATGAATCGAGGGTCATGCAGTTGTGGGTCTACGACCTCCCGTCAAGCACCCAGGAGTTCTACGCCCGACTTGCGGCTCTCGGGATGCTCGTGTACGGCCGGTCGGATTCCATCGTGGTCGTTGAGACTCCGCAGGCTGGGAGTGTCTCGGAGATCGAAGCACACTTCCTTCGTTACATCGAAGAAGGCTACGAAGGTCTGATGATCCGCGACCCCAACAGTGTCTACGAGCAGAAGCGCTCGAAGAGCCTGCTCAAGTACAAGCCTGAGATGGACAGCGAGTACACCATCCTCGATATCGAGGAAGGTGTGGGTAACCGCACTGGCATGGCCGGGCGTGTCAAGATCGCACTCCCGAACGATAAGTATTCATACGCAAACCCTATTGGGGACCGTGACTACCTTCGTCGCATGCTTGCAGCCAAGGACACGCTACGCGGAAAGACCGCGACGGTGCTCTACTACGGACTCACACCCGACGGTGTGCCGCGCTTCCCACGTGTGAAGGTAGTGCACACCGAAACCAAGTGGTGATGTCAACGTCGGGCTGTAGCCATGGCAGCTACCACAGCTCGGACAGTCACTAACCCAGGAGACAGTGACGTACGGAACTTCACAGCCAATCGTGGTTCCGTAAGAAGCTCCTTAAGGGTTAGTTCAATTTCCTGAAGCCTCAAGGCCGCAGGAGACCGACAACCAAGCACGGTCACAGCACGTCCTAGCCCGTATCCAGGTGCCGAATACGGCGACCTAGGTACGAGCGTGCCATCCACAAGGACCTCAACAAGCAATGCGTCCCCTGCGGCCACCAGGACTTCACAAGGCCCTGGTTCCGTGACCGTTGTGGTGGAGGTCCTGGTGACGGTGAACGCCGTGCTACGGCACCCTCGACATCCCATCAGTGAGGCTCCTCGTTGTGAGTAGGGGCGGTCTGTTCAGTTCGAGGAGGCGTGGGCGGCGGAGGTGCCACGACCCCGCACTGCTGCAAGAGAGCCAGAATGAGCGCAGCAACCGCAGCAAGGGCAGGGCCCCACTTCGTGGATGCATCACGCACCACAGCAGCCCAGTCTGTGCCTTCATGCTCCTCACGGGCAGGTGGCTGCGGGTCACTGGCGCCATCGGCACCACGGTGCGTACGGAACGCCCCAGTGATGTCGTACCGACCGTTCTTAGCTTCTTCGAGCATGGCTGAGATCACAGCAAGCTTCTGAGCTAGCTCGTTCACTTGGGCGACTAGTGTGGTCACGTCACTAGGCTTCTGATGCTCCATGACAGTGACACGCTTGTCTAGAGCGTGACCATCATCCCGAAGTCCCTCTACCTGCTTTTCCAGCTTGTCGAGGTCAGCCTCAATGTTCGTGTGCAAGCTAGTAAAGGACTGAAGTGCCAAACCGAAGTCCCGGTACAGCACATCAAGCCTATCACGGAGGCGTACGACTTCATCGCCTAGTTCCATGTTACGACTTCTTGTATCGTGAGAGGACGTCGGCAATGATGCCTCGGGGATCGCTGTTTGGGGAAAGAGGAGCAGCGTGTGACGCTGCTGTCACTCTAGATACTGTTGCCTTCGCCGCTTTCGCCGCAGGCGTATCCTTCGCCCTAAGTCCAGTCGTAGGGGTGGGTATTCGTGTCTGCCTTGGCGCTTCTCTCATGAGGATCTGATCCACGTCCGTAAGCAAACCAGGAGCATGACCCGCTATAAGATCCCGCAACTGAGACACCGTAGTCTCCCACGTACGACTGGCTTCCACGGCTTCTACGATCTCTAACGCCCCAGGTACGATGCTTGCCCCATCACGGTAGAACTTCTCCGTAGCCGTGGTCGTGCGCTTCCGTTCGATCGCAAAGAGGATACTACGCTCAAGTTGCTGGGCCGCAATCGTATCCTTCTGGATGTATTCTTGGGCTCCAGCTCGAATGCTCTCAATACCCGTGGCGTGGTCATCGTAACCAGTCAAGACAATGAGCGGAGTGTCTGGGTACTGACGCAAAAGAGTCTGCACGGAATGGAGACCTTCAGAATCTGGAAGTCCGAGATCCAAGAGGATGACATCCACAGAGTGCTCACCTAACAGAGTCAACGCATCAGCAAACGACCTTGCTCGAACGAGGGTACACGTGCTGTGAGATGTGTAGCGAAGGAGGGTGTGAACCTTCTTTGCATCAATGTCATTGTCCTCGACGAGCAAGATCGTAACTACGGACACGGTGGCAACCTCACGGTCCTGAACCAGAAGTCCTTTGCTGCTTGGGAGAATCTCAGCCATTCGGTGACATCCATCGGTTTCACAACGAAGCTGGCTGCCCCGTGTGCGTAAGCGAGGCGAACGTCATCCTCGCGGTGAGACCCCGACAGAACGATGGCGGGGACCATGTAGTTTACGGGCGAAGACTTCAACTTCGAGAGAACTTCAAAACCAGTCCCATCGTCAAGGGACAAGTCCACGAAGATGAGATCAGCCACTGTAGTAGACGTTGCTTCGGATTCCTCAAGTAACTTGGACAGATCAGCTACAGACTCCACGATGGTCACGGCAATAGCCATGGCCTCGTTGGCGCTGAATGCCAACTTGATCATGCCAGCGTCTCCCGGATTGTCCTCTACAGCGAGGATACGACGCGTGCTGCGGTGAACGACAAGTGCAGGATGGGTCACACCCTTAGTTAAGTGGAAATCGTCATCGGCAATGCCATGGACATTGTCGTACCTACATCCACCTGAGAATACACTTCAATCTCACCACCGTGATAGCGAATACAACGCTTCACGATCGCAAGGCCAATCCCAGATCCTGGGATATTCTCACCTTTGTGCACACGTGCGAAAGGAACCCAGATGCGTTCCCGCTTGCTTTGAGGTATACCACGCCCGTTGTCAGTAACATTCACGACCCAACGGTCATTGAATGGCTTTGCTGTGATTTCAATCACACACGGGCGGTCTGGGTGCCTGAACTTGATCGCGTTAGCAATCAAATTCGAGAACACCTGGTACATCATCCTAGAATCACCGTGGATGCTGGGCAAATCCTTGTACCGGATGTCAGCCCCAGACTCTGTGATCATCAGACGAAGTGACTGCATGACGTCTTCAATGAGGACGTTCAGGTCAACCTCGTGCATGCGGTCTTCCCGCTGCTTTCGTGTGTCCAAGCGAAGGTAAGCAAGGAAGTCAAGCAAGAGCTTGTGAATATACTTAGCATTGGACATCGCCGTGTCCACATGCTCGGGTACCGACGGAGATTGAAGGTGTAACGACAGACTTGTGGTCACATTCCGAAGTGGTTCCATCAGATCATGAGACACAGCGTACTCAAGCTGCCGCAATTCTTCCTTGTACTCAAACGCTGACTCTTCCGTAGCCACAAGGTCAGAAGCATCCTCAAACCACATCATCCGTGGGTCGTTGCCTGCTTCAGTGTACCGTACACAAAGGTCTCGTGTAGAGGATCGAAAGATGCCACGGTGACCATCCTTAGGCACAAACCAGGACGTCAGAGCACTTCCGAGGATAGACTCTCGTGGGACCTCGAAGAGAGATGTGAGGGAGTCCGTGACGTCAAGAATGACGCCGTCGGGGTCGACTGCGACCCCGAACGCTCGTGCTCGTGACCAAACTGAGTCCCACATGCCCACGTAGGTCCCCTGTGATCAGATACGAGGATGAAGGTCGCCCTGGTCGACCACGGCATTGACCCACTGGACAGCGAAGGTCTTTGCGGCCTGGAGCGTCTTAGGTGCCTTGCTGTCACCACCATCAATTGCTTCCCAAGGACCCAAAGTCTTCATATCCACTCGGAAATTCTTGTTTCCACGACCGTCAATGCGGAGACCTACAAGGTGCTTCTTGTTGCTCTTGGTTGTGATGTTGAGGATTGCGACATAGATGTTTCCACCCATGTCCTTCCACTTAATAGCCTTGATAGGATCGGTGACGTTGACAGCCGCAGGGGAAGTCTGGTCCGCAGCGTTCTTCTTGCGCTCACCGGGGTACTTCGCATCAAATGCGGCCTGCATGTCCTTCCATGCAGCCTGAGCCTTAGCAGGACTTGGTGACCGATGAATCAACGACCCGTACGTGTCAATGTATCCCTTGGCTCGGGCCTTGTCGCCCTTTTCAAGAGCAGAGTAGAAGCTCTTAAGGTAACCAGACATGTCCTTGACCTTGGAGGTAGATTCTCCACCAGGACGTGCAGATGTCTTTGAGGTTGACGCGTTCACGACAACCCGAGAAACTGTGTCAGAGATCCCCTGAGCGTCCTTGATGAACGTCTGGACACGGTCCGCTTCCTTGCGGAGGTCCATAGAGTTGAGCTTCTCGACAATCACACGAAGAGGTGATTGGTTGCTGGTAAGCATCCCCAGGAACTTCACGACCTCAGCTGCGTTCTTTGTGCGATCCTTGTCCGGCGCAAGCGTGCGAAGCGTAGTGGGGTTGTTGTCAATGAGTTCCTTGACCTGCTTGAGGTCACGGAACACCGGAATCGCGTTATCCTGTGGATTCAGGCCGTTCTTCGAAAGATACTCAACGATCTGAGGAATCAGAGACGTCTTGTACTCCTTGCGCAGCTGGCGGAACTTCCGCATGACGTACGTATCAGCGATCTTGTCATCGACCGTCGAAAGGTAATCCTCGATCTTGTCGAAGATCTTCTCCACTTTTGGATCTTGGTCCGCGTGAAGGGCAAGGCGGGTGAGCGCCGAGGATGCGAGTAGTAGCTGCTTCGACAGGGTGTTGTTCATCGGAGGATCGCCTGAATATGACCTCAGATAGATACTAAGAAAGCATCATTTCATTTGTATGGATTTGTGGTGGAGCGCTTCGTAGTGACAGTCACAGGTTGCTTGTCCGGTGTCACATCCACGATCACACAATGAGCGTCCGTGCGTTCCGCGAACACGTGCTTGTGGTCCAACGGGAGAATACACGCACGTCCTCTGTACTCTGGGTTGGGTGTTACGACCATACGACCCCTGGTCACATCAGCCGTGTACATTCCAGGAAGTAGGTGTAACAATTCCTCGTGTGCCACGCGCGCAATAGGCTCTACGATGAAGCTGCCTCCACGGACAGCTCCCTTTCGCATCTCCGTGACAATACGAACACGCCAGAACTCTTGGTCATTTGGCATGGGTATACTAGGATTCTTCTTGTGCTTGTCCCTGTACAACCTGGACACAAGAGCAATCCGCCCAAGTGTTCGAGAGATCACCTTGGCTTCGCTAGACTCTCGGTCGTTTGCGAAGAACTTGATAATGGTCTCCATGTCAATCCTCTACTACAGGAAGAATGCGTGTACGGTAGATGGTACGATCCGTCTCTGAGATCGCCCATTCTCCGGCAATCAGCTTGAATTCTTCGCCTTCCGCAGCTTGAATGATGACGTTCAACGCCGCAGCTACCTTCGACTGAGCTGTTTCAAGTTCCATTGCCGTCAAAGCACGCTCAGCGCGCAACCGACGTTCAAGCTCCTCCAATCGAGCTACTTCCGCTTGAGCAGCCGCAAGGCGGTAGTAGTCGAGGTCAGAAACTTGGTACTCTACGTCCGAGGATGTGGTCACACCCAGCTTTACGTCAGCCGAGCGTGTCGATCCCAAATGCCCCTACATCGAAGACGAACGTGGATGGCACGTTGTCCGTTTCCGCGAGGTAGGTGGCCAGCATACCCTTACAGGGGCCCTGCACACGGAACTGCCACTTGATGAGGCCATCACCAGGTGCCATAGTATACGTGTACTTAGGATCAGCCAACGAGGATACTTGAAGCCACGCAGACCAAGCGTTGGTGAGTTTAGTGAACACACGAACCCACATATTGAAACCCTTCTGGGTCTCTATAGGCTGCACACGCAAAGACAACCCATTGCTGGTGTGTGGTCTCACAGGGATTGGACGACTCGTGTAGATGTCACTAGCCCCTGCCCCGTCACTCCATCGGGATAGGGTCGTGTCTACGGTCCCTACCCACTTCGGATAATCGAAGTCGTCGTACCACCCGCCCACGACGGCCTTGGTAACCGCAGGGGATCTCAACAGAGAAGTCTCAGAGAACGCGATCGTGCTCGCGGCCAGGTGAACGTACTGAGGCACTGACGTAGCCGAGATCTGGACCTTTCGGACGTCTCGTACATCCGAGAACCGGAGCCCGTCCCAGAAGATTTCTGCGATGGACAGAGAGTTCGCGAGGTCCAGGTCGTTCGGGTCCGTGAGAGCTTGGATGGTGATCGCAGAGTTCGGACCATCGTTGGTACGAGTCAGCACCCGCCACGAGGGAGAGCCAGTGAATGTCGTAGCCGTGGTTCGCCACTGGCTTGCGTTCTCGGACGTGGATGGAATCACGGAGTCCGTCCAGGTGCTGTCAAACGTCACGGTCTCAGTGACCACAGCACCGTCGTCTACGCGGGTGCCCGTGATCTCGATAGCTACGACCATGGATGGGCTGGCAATGGCGCCGCGCAGACCCACACGCAGCCTGCTAGGCACAATCGGGGAAATCTCCACCGCTTGTGTGCCTATAGCGTTCGTGAGCATGATGTCGCATTTGATGGTCTCCGGCATGCGCCGCATGTCACCATCACCTGTGAGATACGCCACGGTCTTGAAGGGGTAAGCCCCTGCGGTCGCGTACGAGAGCATGCCCGTCACTGCGGGTACGGTGGCTCCTCCCGAGATGATGGTCTCGTTATCCAGAGGCTGGACAGGCTCAATCACTGTGAGGTTTGCAGCCACCGGAGGAGATGCAGCGTCCACACTCGCATAGACAACGTCTACGTCCATCCCCGTTGTCCACTCGTCATCACTCAGGAAGAAAAGGATGTTACGGTCAGGAACCTGAGTAAGCCCAAACTGGATGGTCTGAGTGGCGGTGTCCACACAGGATAGAATCTGCGTAGGGAAGCGACCAGCCCGGAAATACTTGGCACCAACGATACCCGTCACACTCCCAAGTGTGTCGTCGAGGATGCCTAGTGCTGGGATCGTCTCCGTGCACAACCGACCAGGAACTCCAGCAACCCCCGTATCCTTCGCGATGATCATACCCGTAGGAAGGATGAAATCGTGAAACGAGAGGTTCGCAGCAACTCCAAAGTCCGTAATTACGTTTCCGTGAGCATTGCGCGGGGTTACCACACCTGAACCAAGTTGGTTCCGGTGATAGATGTCCACCGCCGTAGCCCAAGGTCGGTTTTCAGTCAGCTCCGTACGTGTAAGGTCTACACTCACACCCGCGGTTGTAGGCGTCACCACCGCGAGGGGGATGAACGTAGACCGACGAGTTTCTAGCGCTTGCGCGTTGTATGACGTGAGCCTGTCGATGCGCACGTAACCACGGGGGTCGTCAAGTTGACCAATCCACGTGTTGATCTGAACGTCATCGTCTCCGTAACGAGGCTGATGACCCTCTTCGGTGAAGACCAAATAGACTACGTGACGCTCCCCCAAGTACACCGAAGGGACTGTAAGCCCCACAAGTTCAGGCAGTGTGATCATCTCTCCGTTTCCGAAGAGGACGGTGCCTGCACGAATGGTGATAGCCAATGTGGACCCTGAAGAAGACACCGTCAGAGGGCGTGTGCTTCCATCCACAGAGGTCGAAGGGTCCCTGGAATCCACGATCCCGAAACCATTCAACCCAGCGGTATACCCATCAAAAAGCTGAGTGCGCGCCAGTGTGTCTCGGATACGCCAAGACTGCGCGTCCTTGACAAGGTCGGTGGTCTGCGGCGCAGGATAGTTGATACGATCACTCATGCGGAGAACATAGCCCCTTCAACCTACGTAGAAACCAGAAGACAAGAGACCACCAAGATCCGCACGTGCAGTCACGTCGCTGAGTCGTAGAGAGCGCTTAGCCAGCGCTCCCGTGCTGCCCCAGAGCCAAGGACCTTGGACATGAGCTACGGTCGTATGAGAGACAATCCGCACGGGTTCAGTCCCTGCTAGGTCCCACGATCGGATCCTGACTTCACTACCCGAGGGCGCGAAAGCTCGGATTTGAATTTCTGTAGCTGGCTCGGAGATCATAGGAAGCGTCAAGTTCACAGCCCCACCCCCTGGAACGGTCACGATGGTCTTGGTCCCTGGGACCAATGTCACAGACACCTTGGACTCTACATCAGCCTCGAAGGTGATGGACCAAGACCCCACTTGGCCTGGTTCCCACACAGGAGTGAGTGGGTAACGAAGGTACGCCCGTCCATCCTCGCTCGTGATCAGCACCACAGCGTTTCGAGCACTGTCCCACTTCACAACGCCTTCCATACGGCGCCCAAAAAGTAGGCTGTCCACAGGGAAGCGTGTGCGGTAAATAGCCGTGTTCTTGGCCGCATCAATGACCTGAAGAGGGTCACTGGCGTCATTGGAAAAAGTGACAGTGTCTACCTCTCGAACGTCGTCCATGTCCTCGTAGAAGACGCCGCTGATCCGGTCGTACACGAAGTGCTGATTTGGAGCCAGCATGAACGGACTTGCGTAGGCAGGAAAAGCACGAAAGGCAAGTTCTTGCTCATCTTCAAGGAACGAAAGCCAGGGTGTCTCCAAAGTCACTGAATACGTGTTGTAGCCCTCTGGGCTCACCCCAACGAACAAGATGTCTGCGATCTCAATCGAGTGGTACTGGTCGAATACGATCATGTCCCCAATGTAGAGTTCATACCCGTCTACATGCACTGTGAACGTGGTCACAGGACTAGAATACGACCCGACGACCTTGATCGGAAAACTGTAGAGTGTGACCTCAGTATTCGCAGGAAACTGAGCTTCAAGAGGTCCACCAAGATGAAGACGAGTATACGTAGGTGTCTGCGTGACGTCGTTGACAGTCACGTCGTACCGCTGGTCTAGACGGATACGTGAGCCCAAACGAGCCCACGTGAAGGGTGCCACATCGAGGAACGTAGATGACTGATTCACGGCTGTGAGCAGCGTAGTGGACGTGTCCACCACCCACACAGGCAGAGGGTGCCCAAGCTTCTTCGCGAAGCGTGCTTTTCCCGTGAGCTGCGTGTCCAAGACTGATGACACACCCTCGTACTTCAACGTCGCAGCATTCCACGACGGAAGCTTTCCGTTCACAAGGTCATGGAGTCTGCGACGAATACCCACGGATCAGAATCCCCTGAAGCGCTTGATGAGGTCGTTGAGCTTTCGGACAATACGGTTATCCGTAAGAGCCTTTTGACCCTTGTCCTTCACCTCGTTTACGAGACGACCAAGCTCGTTCTTCACCGTATTCGCGATAGGTTCGTCCGAATCATTCACCCGCTCGATGACATCGTTGAGCGTGTCCTTGATCTTGTTGACCATAGACTTAGGTGCTTCCGACTGCTGAGACTGATCTTGAAGATCCTCAAGTTGCTCGATGGTCTGATCCTTCATTCGCTCCTGCTGAGGTGTCAGCTTGGGAGTGACAGGCTCGGAGTTAGGCGTGTCTGGATCAAGGACCTTCTCCGGCTTGTTGAGGAGGTTCTTGAGCGTATCCTTTGGAAGAACTTTGTTCTTAGGCTCACGGAACTGAGCACCAGGAACATCCTTGGCCAAGGCATCAATGACTGTACGCAAAGCGTACACATGCTTGCACACGAACGGGATGTTCCCAGGATTCGTCTTGTCCGCAGGAGCACCGTTGCTGTAGTGAATCCACGAACTTCCGTTCTTGGCAAGAGCGTACTCGCAGTTGTAGAGGAACCACGGGCATGTGCAACGCACCCACACGGGCTGATTCAAACCTGGTAGAGGCAACTGGTCCTTCGGCTTCTTCTTGAGGAAGCGAAGGGTCACGTTGCGCCAATCGGTGGTTGCCTTGACCTTGTAGATGATCTCGTAGGTGTCCCCAAGCTTCGCGTACTTCTTAGGTCCGCCGCGACGACGCACAGCCACCTGTGCAATACGTGAGTTCGCCCGGATGTTTGGCGGGGTCACTCGATACATCTGATTCAAGGACAACGGCACTTTTGGATTACCTCGTTGCCGTGGTAATGGCCGCAGTGCCGCCTACGCCCACGGCAATACCGGTTCCAAGGAAGATCCACATCATCCTGCGACGACGCTCCGCCCGTGTAGCTAAGAAGTCCACACGACGCTCTAGGGCGTGCTCCCGTTCTGCGTCACGACGTTCGGTACGAGCCAGCTGCCATTGGGCCGTAAGAGCCTGAACACGCCAGCGATCCGCTGTAGCGTCCACCAAAGGGTACCGCGCGATGTCGTACTCACTGATGAGTGCTCCTGGAAACGGAGCAGGTTGGTTGAGCCTCAGAGGAGCGGGGTCCCTGTAGGTCAAAGCATTGAGCCTGGCTTCGTCTTCAGCAGACAGAAGAGGGTCTCCTTGTTCCACCGCAGCTTCGGCAGTAGCAGCAGGCTCCGGAGTCGTGAAGTGATCCGCAGTGACTACCGAAGGCACGTGAACACACGCCCCAAGGAACGCTAGTGTGAAAGCGTACCAGCGCATCACTTCGTGTCCTCTGTAGGTGTAGGCGTTGGAGCCGGAGGAATCGAGTCACCCTCCCCAGGCAGCGGAAGGTCAGGTGCAGGACCATCCTTACGGAAGATGTTCGTCCACACGAACTCCCAGACACGTTCCAACAGCTTGTAGAAGCTGAGGGACACGATACCCGCTGTCACGCAGTAGATCACGGACATGGCCCCGTAGTGGACACCCTCGCTCACTGGAACGCCTGGAATGAGACCGAGCACGAACCCGGCAAGCGCAGGATGAAACTCGAACGGGATTCGGACCATCAGCAACGGGAACAAAGCAAAGAACTTTCCGCCTTTGCCTAGATTCCACAAACGGTCAGCTTCCCGCTGCATCCTCGCGATGTTCGCTGGTGTGTATATCCGACGCTTCGATACTTCGCCGATGAAGGCGAAGATCGCAACGTACATGAACCACGGCCAGTGAGGCTTGGCAACAGCAAGAGCCTTGCCTAGGTCGATCAGTGTACTATCGAGGTCCACGAATATCTCCGGGAGATGGAAGTCTCCCGAAGATAGGGTGGTTCGACTACATCAGCCGTTGAATCCCCAGACGCTGTAGCCGTCCGTGAACCACGACATGTCGCCCATAACGTCATCAAGGATGGCGTTTGCTACTTCTTGAGCAGGCATATCATCGAGGTTATCGTACTTGTTCTCGTCAAGCAGATGACTCTCGTTCTCCGCCATGTACTCGAAGAAGTGCTCAGAGTCTCCATCATACTCGTAGTAATGGAGATTGTCGAAACCACCCGTGGATCTCACGCTATTAACGCGCTTGTCAGCTTCCGAAGGGCTTAGGTGATGAAGGTTCGTCATCAAATCGAACCACAACTTAGCTTCAGTCGGTGAATACTCATTTTGAGCGAGGTTAGCAATTGCCCAGAAACCAAAAGGAGACTTGACATAGACCTCGTGCTCGACCCCTTGTGTACCAGTTGATGGCGAGAACATCCAGATGGTTCCCAGGTCACCCTCGTACTCAGCACCTACGGTCTCAGCCCACTCATACGGCTTGAAGTGAGCATGGTAACCATGGTGCTCTTCAAGGTAGGCGTGCAAGTCCTTCGCGGTCTTGTAGTCGCTCATGTTGATACGATCATCGCCGATGACGATGGCGTAATCACCACTTGCAGCCACGCGACCAAGCGTACGAGACCGACCCTGAAGGTGGTCCACTTCCTCACCTTCAGCGTCGAACAGGATCTCCCAATCCTTCTCATGAGCGTAAGGGTAGAATCCGTAACCAATGACTTCAGCGTCATCATTTAGAATGGTGTCTACACCACCGTGACTTTCGGTACGCACCGTAGGAAGTGTGGTCTTGTAGTTGTAATCATACAGACCTACACCATGACCCATGTGCTCCATGGCTAGGTAGTGACCATAGGTCTCCGGAGACTCGTCCGTAGCCTCGTCAAATGCATCGTAATCCGCAGTGACCTTGTCTTCTCCAATGGACGTAAGAGCGGACTTCATGTGTGCAAGGAAGCCACTAGGCATGGTCAAGCCGTCAATGTCGATAGGTGCATCTTCAAGGTCATCCTTCTCACGAAGGTCACCTTCCTTGGCGGTGAAGATACAATCCTCCCAGAAGGCGTCGGCATACGCCTTCACGATGCGGTCAAAGACTCCAGCTGCGGTCTTGGTGGACGACTTCTTACCAGAAGCTTTAGTGTAAGCATCCTGCAAAGCCGCAGTGGCCTCACTGATGTGCTGAGGAAGGGTCTTCCCTAGCTTGGAGACCACCGCAAACTGAGAGACAGCGCGGTCAAGTGCCTTCTCTGTCCCGTCCTTGATCGCGTAAGTCACAGCCTTCGAGATCGTGGAAAGGCTCTCAGCGTCCTTTGCAAGACGCTCAAACCGGTCAAGAACAGGAGTAGGGGCAAGAGCGGTCTTCGCGGATGTCTTCACGAAATCCGTAAGTACCAAGTTGGCGTCATCGTTGTACGAAGACAACCACGCCTTAGCAGCCGAAACAGCCTTGTTCTTCCCAGGAAGCTGACGCTTGTGCTTGTACTCGACGTTGTCGACCGTGAGGAAGACACGGTAGAGCTTCTGACCAGGGCCGTCGATCTCTTCGACGCGGGTCGTCACCTTGCCGTCGTCCGACTCCTCGGTGAACACCGAGACGCCTGCGGTCTTGATTCCGCTCTGCTTGGCCTTCTCGTACGTGTTCTTGGAGATGTCGTAGTACGTGTCTCCCTTCCACGCCCGATACATCGGCTTCTCAGCCTTCTTCTTGACCTGGTCTTCATATGCCTTCTGCTCATCACCGGACATGCGATTCCACTGCTTTTTGTCCATGAGCGAGCGCCAGTCCGCTTTGTATTCCTCGACGCGGTCCGCGTGATTGGTGACCCAATCCATCTCGGACATGGTCCCTTCTGGAAAGCGCACCTTCTTGTCTGCCGTCGTGACTTCTGCTGTCTTCACGTCGAGGTCTGCATCGAGCTGCCACGTCTCGCTGAACGTGCCGTCGAGGTAGAACTCGAAGGTCTGCTCGTCCGACCCTTCCGGGGTCGTTTCCGAGATGCTGCCGTAGGTCTCGATGTCCTTGTCCGGCAGCGTGGTATCGTAGCTGTAATCGGTGAGACCGACGCCATGACCCTGCTGCTGCATGGACAGGTAGTAACCGTAGAACTCCTCGTCCTTGTTGGTCTCCGCCATGAACTGCTCGCAGTCCGCGATCACGGCATCCTGGCCGAACGTGTTGACGAGGTACTTGTGTACCTGCGCCTTGAGCCCTTCCGTGGGCTTCGGGCAGTACGGATCGATCTTGTTGCCAACGCCCCACGGCTCGCGAGCGATGATTTCGTCCTGAACGGCCTCGTCGACGGCCTGTGCGTACGTCGGGAAGATGACGCCCTCGGCGAAGTGCGTGACGATCGCCTCGAACGAAGCGTCCGCCGTCTTGAGGTCTGGCTCTTCGACGGCAGGCTCCTCTTCGGCCTCCGGCTCTTCGGTGTCGGCCGTGGTCTCTTCATCCTCTGCCGTCTCGTTCGGATTGACCCATTCATCCTTGAGCCTGAAGTTACGAGACCCGGGCGCCGCCTTGAGAAGCTCTGCACGTTCGATTGCGTTGTTGTCCACAAGGAACTTCAACCGAGCACGCGCAGCGTCCTCAGACTCGAAGAACTCCTCGTATGAACCATAACCGTAACCCCTCCTACGGTAACCCACGGTGTCGATTCCATCCGAATACGGAAGGAACCGAAGCATGAAGGTCTTGCCTTCTTGATCCTTGAGGGCTTCGTAGTCCCACGTTTCTGCGATCTTGACGTCCTCGGACGCGGCGTTCATCTGCCTCGCCAGCTCTCCTTCAACAGCGTCCATGACACGTCCGGTGTCATCGTCTTGGTCAAGAATCTCCATGGCGCGGTCAAACAGGTCGACAGCAGGTGCATCCACAGTGAGTTCCTTGATGGCCTGGGAGACCGCATTCACGACCTCCTTCGATGCTGAAGTCTTGGGTGTGCGGTCATCAGAGGAATTGGTCATGATCTGTCCCATCGTCTTCACGATATAACTGGTGATTTGGTCTACAGTACCCGACTTAGATCGGAAAAGTCCTCGTGGACTCATCTGAGCAATGTCGATCTTGAGCTTATCGGACTTTGCATTACCTTCGGTATCAAACCCAAAGACATGAAACTTCAACTGTTGAGGAGAGTTGAGCCAGTCCAACTCAGACGTAAGGTTCTCGCGGTTGACCCACGAAAGGTAGAACGCTCCGTTCCCGAACTTCGCGGTGCCTTGGACACGCAAAGTGCCAGGCTTGCCCTTGAGACCGTCCTTGACCTTCGAGACCATACGGCCGAGGTCAGAGTCAGCGGGCACACCCTTACCAGGAGCTGTGATACTCTCAGGCAGAGCCTGCTTCGTACGTGCTGCCGTGCGAGCTTCTCGTTCGTCTTCACTTATACCGAGAGCCTCGTGGACACGACGAAGGTTCTCATCCTCTTCACGGTCGAATTCGTGTGCAATCACACCATCAAGACCATTTTCCGTGGCCTCATCTATAGCTTCCAGGATGTACTGGTCGTCAGTGGTCGCATCAATACCTGCCACATCGGTATCGAAGTCAACCTCGTACTCGATGTTTCTAATCTTGAACGTTAACTGGACGACTGGCATTTGTGTACTCTCCGTACGTTAGATACGAAGAAAACTCAACCACCACGCACAAGGAACCGAAATGTGGACGCACTTCGTTGATGCTTGGTCACCGCAGGACTGTGACCTACAGCATACGTGAACGTAGTGCCCACTTCTCCCACATCTTCGGGAGAATGAAGGATCTCCGCCACCAAGGATACTTCACCAACCACCGCAGTCAAGTTAGAAGGGACCGCACACGTATAAGCCCACACGGTGCCATCATCCGACGCCTCTTCCCTGTTGGTGATAGGGCCCTCGTAACGTGGGGCCATCACATCAGAGTCACCCGCCAAAGGAAGCGCTTGATAGAATTGAGGGGTGTTGTACCCACTTGACCCTACACGAAACATGGACACACGGAACGCGAGACCTTCAGCTGCGGCGCGAGCAATGTAGGCAAGTGCTGTGTTTGTAAGCACAGCTACAGATGGTTCGATGACAAATTCTGGCACCGAGGACACGCAACCAGCCTCAGGGGGATACACCGACCAAAGTTCGTTGTGCACGAACCCCGGCAGACCTGTGTAAGGCCCCACTGCCGTGAGTGCGTTCGCAACAACGGTCATACGATTGGCTTCCCGTTCCAGGCAAATCCGATGCCGTTACCGAGGCAGTATGTGGCCCCTGAAGAGGTCAATGTCCGGTTTGCAATCGAGTCGGCCATCATCCTCAGGCCTGGGATGTAGCCTCGAATAGCCTGGGGCGACCGATGCATGACAATGAAGTCGAAGTCATCTTGGGCACCCGTACGTGGATTCGTGGCTGCCGCAGCAACCGTAAGAGGATCAGTACCAGAATCACGCATCGTGCGCTTACGCAAATACCCACGAATCGTGGTAGATCCGTCTGGATTACCAAACACACCGGATGAGATCAGGTTGTTCGTGGTAGTGTCTCGGCCCATGTTGTGAGCCACAGGAGCGCCGTCCGTGCCTAGGATGCCAGCGTAACTTGTGTCCGCAGGAAACCCCGCAGCGGGAGTAGCGTGTGTGGACCCCACGGTGCCCATCCACGTGCCGTTCCTGTTGCTCCCAACGCCGCCAGTAGCTTCAGTCATCGTGAAGTACCAACCAGCTGCTGTGTCAGCGAAGTAAAAAGCCTGAGCGATCGTCGTCCACCCTTGGATAGGGTTGGACACAGGACCGTTCCAGGTGTTGAGCGCGGAGTTGTAACCACCGATCGGCGCGAATTCGTGAGTAACTACACCCGCGCCGCCATCAACCGTGGCCCGGCACTGCCAATTAGGGAACTGAGTAGTCACATTTCCGAAAACGAAGTAGTTCCCTGCCACTGGCAGCACAGCGCCATCGAAGATGCGGATAGGCAAATTCGTAGACGTGATCGTGAAGTTAGCCACAGGAGCGTTGAGCTGCACCTCCGTGGCACTCACGTACGATGTGATCAGGTAGATGCCCGTGTTGCTCGGGTTCGTGACATCACGAAGAGCCACATACTTGCCTACATGTGAGGCAGTGAATACGGCCGAAGTCGCGAACAATCTCGACGGGGTGGCTGAATTTACCCTAGCTGTCGTAGCTTCAAGGATCGTAGACCCCGCGAAGTTGGCGCCAGTGACCCTAAGAATAGGAAACTGAGCGCACCACGACAAGAAGTGGTAGCCTGTAAGAGCCGCCTGTTGGTAGGTCGTGACAGGCACATTGACTGCATAGATGGGCATCAGGTAAGCGCCTTTTTGATCATGTCCGCCTGCTTCTTACTGACGGTGCTCACAGCGTCAAGGGCTACCGCATACGTGGGGTATTCCTCGGCGTTGTTTGCGCTAATTGTCTTGAGATAGGTCACAACACCAGTGTACTCGGCGACCCAGGTTCGGAGCTTTGCTGTAGCTCCTTTTCCTACAGGAAGATAGTCAAGCAACGACTTGTATTTGACATCAAAGCCCTTCATTGCAGACTCGTACGTCTTCGTCTGCTTCTTGGCGCGCTCGATGTCCTTACCTTCACGGCTTGTGGGCTTGATCTTATCCAAGATCTTACGCCAGTCCCCGAACGCAACCTTAGGTTCACTGTCGTTGACCTTCATGCTGGTCTTGAAAGCACGAGCAGGGAGTCCAATCAACGCACCAAGAGCCAGCAAACTGGCGTATTGCTTCTGGTCCCGTTCGTAGGTCTTTGCAAGCTTCTTAACGTTGGTCTCGATAGTCTCAATCTTCTTGATGGACTTCAACAGCTCAGCTTCCACGGACGTGTCGTTTGGAACCCAAGGAGTGATGTTGGACTTGAAGACTACAAGTGCCTGCTTCTGGAGCACCACAGCTTTTTGGAGGATGGCGTCCGCAATTGGGTCACTGTCCACTTCTTCAGTGACGTCATCGTCCTCTAAAGTCTCGTAGACTTCAGGATCTAGACCCACACCCTCAACAAGGGCTGGGATCACCTCATCTACAATGACTTCAGTTTCTTCCCTCAACTTCTGCACTTTGTATTGCATACGGCGTTGAAGGCGCCCGCTACGCTCTAGCACAACTTCAATTTCAGCTTGTTTTGCTTCAATCTCGTCTGCGATGTCGTACTTGTCGATCTCAGAAGCAGCTTCTAGGTCAATTTGAAGGTCCCGTAGTTCCTTCTCTAGATTGCTTTGGTCTACCAGAAGTTCCTTGTACTGATCGTTGTCGCTTTTGCTCTTATTGAGCTTCTTCTTCAATAGCTCAAGCTCATTAGAGATGCCCTTCTTCCGAGCCTCGAAGTCCCTCTTCGTGATCTTGTCGTTACGCTGATCACGCTCCAAGAGCTTGATGAGCTGCGTGATCTCTTCTGCATCTTTTTCCTCGGACGTAGCAATGGAGCTAGCCAGTTGGTCCATGAACGCCTTGTCGAACCCGTTGATGCGTTGAAGGGCATCCAGGTAATCATCCAACACAGCGCCTTCATCGTTCGGATCGAAATCCTTGATCTCTTCCAGCGCCTCAGCACGCTCCACGATGTTCGCAATGTCCGCTGTGCGTAGCGTGCTCACGTTGCGATGCTCCCGTCCCACAAGACAGCGAGACCGCACGAGCCCAAGGAAAGCCAAGACCGTCCATTATCCACGAACGACCTGTAAGCAAGTGTGTTACTCACAAATGCAAGACCTCTCAAGGTTCCTCGGTCATTCTCCTCCGAGCCTACAATCTCACACGCAATGGCGATCTCTGATACATCACGACGCACATCAAAGGGGGAGTTAGCCAGACCATCGAATACGTCTGGGACTACATCGTCCCCTAGTACGAGAGCCTCGTAATACACAACCGTAGACCCATCAGCCGCGATACTTCCGATCTCATCGATAGCGCCTGTGGCCGGATTACCTACGTAAGAGATCGCGAAGTGGTCGTCGACGTCTGGACGCCGAGGCACTCCCGTTCCAGCGTAAGCAATCTGGTCCACAGCTGTGCCAGCACCATTCTCCTTGATGATGAGTACCCCCGTGTCATCGATCAAGAAGTACCAAATGGATCCCGTACCTGTTGCAATCTGAGCTGCATCAATGAATGGGTTCGTCCAGCCTGTACCTACAGACCAACCGCCCCACGGACCTACCTCGATTTGCATCTGTGTAGGTGTAATGGCATCGAAGAAAAAACGAGCCTGCCATGCTGGGGTCGACGTTCCAGATGGAGCTTGGACCACGAACGATGTATCGCCTACACCTACATTGAGCGATGGATCGATAATCGCCCACTCAACGTTTAGGGACGTAGGAAACGCTGCACCGTAGAGACCAGACGCCACCACCAATGCAGTAGATGACTGAACCGCTACGATCCTGTAGAGCCCCTTCATTCCAAACGGAGTCGTAGGTCCACCAAGAGCCAAGTACAGCCCGATGTGAGCTGGACTGAACAAACCAGCAGGTGAGTTAAACACTGTAGGTGCTGAAGGAAGCGTTTCCCCGTCAGACCCAGATACAAGAACACCAAACGAGCCTGCCCCTGGGTCAGACTCAATATCGAGCCACCCTTGGCAATGCACCAGAGACGCACGCAGTAGTGCGTGCATGCTCCGCTGGCTCTCATTCAGACGCTTGATGACCTTGAGCATGGATCAGTCCTCAACGACCGGACGGCCAAGTGGAGCGAAGGCGTCGATGGTGCCACCACCGACAGGAACGTACTTTGTGTTCTGATGAGAGCTGAAGTAGTTAGACACATTACCCGCAGGCAACACATCAATGCCAGACCCTGTGGAAATGCCTAGAACCACATCTCCACCTTCACTGATCATGGCATACGGTGTAGCCGAAAGCACATGAGGCTTCAGCTCAATGTAAGCAGAGAAAGGTGTGGTAACTTCGATCAACTCACTTCGCGAAGCAGAGCCGAGGTTCACAGGGAACCTATCCTCGGGACCAGGCTCTGGCATGTCCGCATCGTAATCAGGCACACCAACGGCACTTTCGTGTCCGCGGATGTATGACCCAGAGAACGGCACGTACGCGAACAAGTTCTCGTCTGTCATCGACCCACCGATGATGGCCGTTCGACCTCGTACCCAGTCACCTGTGTAATCGGTATACCCGTTGAAGAAAGAAGCCGCTGTCATCAGGTTGTCCATACTGACATCCCATGACTCTGGGATATCAATCACACGACCTAGAAGACGACTCGTGGCTGTTCCAACAACAGGCTTACGGAACGAAGACTTAGGATTCGACGCTTGCTGAGCGCGGAACATCTCTTCGTAGCCTGTGGTGGGAATGATCGGCGCGGCGCGGCGCATATACCGATTGACAGGATCCACCCACTCCATGTACTCGATTTCCACAGAGATGATCTTGAGACTCTCCGGATGTCCTGCAATGTAGAGCGAGTAAGAACCTGCGTTGTTCAGGTTCTGATACTCCACATTCCACATGCAGTTGGGTGCCAACACAGGTGTGATACGCGCCGTGATGTCTCCCACAGAGTTGCTGGATTGAGAGTACGCTCCAAGTTGCGTACCTGCTGTGTTAGCACCTGCGCGGCTGCTTGTGTACAGACCGATGGTGAGCGTGCCAGAAGGCGACGCTACCGTACGGTAAGCAAACACCGTTGCTCCCAAGATCACGGAGCCTGTAGGTAGGTCAAACAACGCATGGTAAGCACCCTGCGTTGTTGCTCCAATGGTCAAGTCCATACCGCGAGTACGCGATGCGAAATCCGCAACAGCCGAAGGCCACGTGGAGGTCGTGAACGCAGAACCAGCAAGGGACAAGATCTTTCCACGAACCATCGGACGGTCCGAAACCGCAGACTGGTACATCTGCCACGGAAGGATCGTATTGCCTGTCTGAGACATGCTCGTAGGAGGCATTGGAATCTGACGCGTCAGAGACACACGATTCCGCATGCGCTTGACAGCCTGAGACACCACGGTTCCGCGAGTCAGAGAACCAGGGCTGTCCACGGCAATGAGGGATGTGGGACGGTACGTGCTCCCTGCAAGCCCGAATGGCATGGTGCTGAGGTTACCGCTAGGGAACAAGCACGAAGGTGGAAGCCCTGCCATGGCCGTGGGCAGCGGCGACGTGTTGGGACCTTCCGTGGTCACAAGCACATCGCCAATATGAGCAAGCTCACCACGAAGACGAGCCCGAAGCTCCGTGTCCGTTCCGTACCCTTGGTACGCAGGAGTCTCGTAGATGATCTCCAACGGAAGCGTAGGAGCATCTTCAACCACACCGATCATCGTCAACGGGGCCTGAGACACGAACCCGTTGTTTGACAACATGAACCCAAGGTAGGCGTGCGGCGCGTGGGGAGCATGACTCTGAAGAGTCATATTCAGCTCAGTAGCATCACTTCCAATTGGGTCGGAAGCTCCTGCCATGCTCGTCGGGTAGAGCAAGCCAGGAAGGTACGTACGTTCTGCTCCAAAGGCAGACGTAGTATACGAAGGATCGAACCAGATGACGTGGTCCGTAGCCGAGGTGTGAGCGAGATACCAATCCACCTGACTGAGGTGGGCACGAACCTTGTTGCTTTGACACACCACACCATGCATGGCTCCGCCGAGTTCCATGTCGATAGACACGTCATTCAGTGAAGCGCCTCGTGTGTAATCCGGAGCAGAGGACGTAGAAGACTTCGCCACCCAGCGGTTCTCAAACCCGCGTTCTCCAGAGTTAATGTACGTTCCCGTAGCCGCACCCCACGAGTAGAGGCCACGAATACGGCGGGTCTCTGGAGTTACTTCCACCCAACGCTGGAAGAGGTCACCAGAGCACATGACCTCGACTTCGACCTCGGTGTTAGCCGCTAAAGCACCGTAGAGAACGATTTCCATACGCTCAAATCCAGGGCTAGCGGCCCCGTTATCAAGCTGAATACGGGAGATACCTTCGTAGCCGTAATACTGACCGATGATCCGGAACTTCGACGCACCGAAGATCTTGACAGATGAAGCAGACGACGCGATGTCAGGGCGTGCCGCATAGACGTCTGCTTGAGTCACGAACACCGAAGTGCCTGTGGCTACGATCGGTACACGCGCAGTGATAGGCCCATGATGGACCGTCTCCGACCCATGCGTGATGCTGTAGACACGCGTGGGGGACCCGAAGAGCGCGTCATTGACGGACGCGCCCACCTTAGCCAAACGTCGGAACCACACAGCGATCTGAAGAGTGGACCCCGCAGGTGTGCTGCTAAACCAGTCTGTAGACGTCAGGTCTGCACTGTAGATGCGGTCTCCCGAAGCGCTCACACCAGAGACACTCAGAAGCAAGTTACCGCTTCCGTTGATCTGAGGTGCACTGAGATGAGCACCACCAGGTGTAATCTCACGGGCAAACGAGCTGCTCATCGTCGGGCTGACGTTCACCGCACTTGCTGACGTGACCTGGTAAGCGTAAGGCCCAAGAGCCACATTGCCGCTACCAAGCAAGATGCTCATATCCGCAGGAGCGTTGATATCAAGCCGAGCGTTGTCGCCGCTGCCACCAAGTACAGTCCACGTATACACACCGTCAGCAGACGCTTGGTTCACGGTGGCGTCTGTGATCGTCCACGGAATGCACACAAGCTCATCACCGTCACCCCACACCGAATACGGTGTGTTGGCAGCAGGCACAGGCTCGATGACGTGCTTGCCGGACACAGGAGCAGCAGACGTCAACGTGTGCACCATCGCAGACGTACCGTAGACGTTGGCTGCTTGAGGATGCAGGCGCATACGGGTCTTGAGCGACCCATCCAGGACCATATCGAAGGACTTCTCCACGATCCCAGGAAGGTCAGAACGCTTGACGATCTTGTGCCGAAGATCAACGACCTCCCGGTCCAACAAAGGAAGCGTAGCATCCCCTGCTCCGTCAGGACGGCTCACAGACCCATTCGGGTTCGCAGACACAGTCCACGCTGTGGTATTCCGACGATGAATGAGGGCCACAGGCAGCGCGTAGACGTAGTTGTCCAACGTCACATTTGTTGGAGACGCCGTGCGCACCCATAGACCGCTGTTAGCCGCGCTTGACCCGTTGAAAGCTGTGAATCCAGCAGCTGCCATCGCGTCTGCTTCATCCACAGCCGAAGCTACAGAGACCACTCGATAGCGTCCGTGCCACGAATACTGATGAGCACCACCAGACGCTGCGAGGCACAACCTAGGGGCAGTCACAGGGACCGCGTCCACGTGGTTGGCGTTCCAGGTGAACTCCATCTCGTAGTAGACGAGGTCTCGACGGGCGCCTGATGTTGGAGGAGCAGGAAGCACACCCTCGAACAGAGGAAGTGCGCCCTTGTCCCCAAACATTTTCAATGTGCTTGGGCCAACGTTGAACTCGCCGGGGAAGACTTCAAACTCTCCCATCTGAAGCCAACCACCACGAGCATTCTGCTCCGTGTGAAGTGTGGTCTCAAACGCCTCCTTGTGAAGGAGCTGAGAAAGAGCACGCCCTGTGGTTGCGTTGGGAGACACCATCCATACGCGACGTTCGCCCGTGGTTGGGTCAAAGACCGTGAAGTTTCCTTCAGTCGACGAACGCTTGAGCACCACCAACGGAAGGGCCCACGTGTTGGCCGAATAGAATGATGGCGCCGACGCGATCGCACAGAAGTCGTCCGATGACGATAGACGAGTGTACAGGTTACCAGACTGGTTCGTCGTAGCCGCCATAGCAACCCATGGGTCACTAGTCGACGCATTCGAGATGTTCGACTGAATCCGCAACGCGGACTTCGTGAGAACCACGGTGTTGGAGTCAATCAAGTCGATGGACTCGATCGTGAAGTTCGGACCAAGGTCCGCTTCCGACGCCGTGTTCAAGTGAGCGATTACGTCTACAAGAGGCTGGAAACCACCTGCATTGTTCTGGTAGTCATGATTCGCAGCCGTGGGAATCACTTCCTGCCAGACTTCGATGAACACGAAGTCCCAACGGTCACCCACCACAGGAGCTGTAGGAAGAGCAAGCACCTGAGCACGCTGCTTGACGAAGTGACCGTGCACGTAGGCATGCACGGCACCAATACCTAGAGCATTAGGGGCTCCCTGCTCAACGAACTTGACGTCGAGTCCAGGGTGCGACGTATTCCCAATATGGTCCGTGGAGTTGTCGAGTACACCACCGATGAGGCCCGAAGTGGAGATCGCAAGGCGCTCAAACTGACCGCCCATGTTCACGACCCTGGCCGTGATCTCCGTGAGGTTAGTGCCTGCACCGTAAGCATCCCAGACCTGAGTAGCAGGATTCCAGGTGTAGATCGTCATCGTGTCGAGAACAACACGAGCATCCCCGTTACGGTTACCCACAAGAGGGAGTGACGCGAAATTCGTGACCGACGAGCGCCACTGACTCTTACCAAGCTTGTCGGTATACTCACCAGTCTCGTACCGGACCGTGCAGTTGCTAGCGATCGTTTCCGACGCAGGCACGGTCACACGAGCAAGGGTGACGAAGTAGTCCTTGTTGATGCTCGTGAGCCACGTAGCTTCAGAGACCACTTCCACACGTGCGATGGGCGTAGGAATCTCGTACTTGAGGAACAGTACGATATACTGGATCGACGTCGTTCCAGCCGATGTGAGAGTCACGGTCTCGTTAAGATCAGAGACGCACGTCATCCCATCCGCAGACTTGGCTACGAACGGAGAGACCGTGACCTGCATGTTCGAGGACGAGAACGAAAGTAGACCACCTTCGTAGACGCCCTTGTTCGCAACCCGCCACGCAGCGTTGAGGTCGCGGGTAGAGTCCGCATTCTTCCAGACGAGAAGGGGAGTAATAGCCACGATGATGCCTCAGAGCTTAGTAGGAACAGCGATGTCAAATAGGAGCGCTTCGCCCGCTAGTTTTGGACGGTACGGCAGGTTGACGGTCGCATACAAGTATTCAAGACCGACATTTGGGTCGCCTGTCACAGGAGACCAAAGAACTTCTGCGATGAGACAGATGCTGGACACGATACCTACAGCTTCCCCTGTCTCAAGACGGCACGAGTAAATCGGGCAATAGTCGTTCTTCCACGTGACCCCATCAATGAAGTCCGAGAACAAACAACCAGCTGTGGTCGTGAGTGCTTCTGTTCCGCAGTAGCACCCATCCCGTGTTGGGTCCGGAGTCAATGCAAGCCGAGGATTCGTGGGGTCATGACCATAGGAGCCCACCACGAACTTCGTGATCTTGATCCCATAACCGTTGACCCGCGCACGAGCGTTCCACGCCAGCGCATTGTTTGAGAGTACAGCGAGAAGCTCGTCCGCCATCGTGAGTAGATACGGCTTTACGCTGCCCCAAAAAGAAGAACGGCACCCTCGTATCCGAAGGTACCGAATCAACTATTGTAGGATACTCAACCTACGAGAGGTTGCCCGAAGTTGCTGATATCCACAGCGTAGAGACCATAACCGCGGGTCGAACCGTACTTACCGAACCACGCATACTTGAAGTAGTATTGCGTCTTCTTGGTGGGGTTACGGAAGACCTTGATGTCCGCCTGCGGGTCCAGAGTACGGGTGTTGCCCTCAGCATCCTCGTACTCTCCGGTGATCCCGTCCGTGATCCACGAAGAAAGACGAAGAGCAATCTGAGTACGGTAGGCCGCCACACCAGCTGCCGCCGAGTCCGGCACGATGCCGATGACCGATTGCGTAAGGTGCGACTTCATGTCCGCTTGCGTGAATGTTCTCACGTTGATGGCTACGTTGATCTCGTGGAGCGAATCATCCGACGCGTCCACCGTGAGACCCTCACCGCACTTGAAGACAGGCACCTGGTCCGTGCCATCATTGTAGATGTAGACCGCCGAGCAAGAAACGAGAGCAAGAGTCTCGTCCTCGTCGAAGGTCTTCATCGACGTGAACCCATTCACAAGCTGGTTGAGGAGCAAGGTGTTCGGGTTCGTGAACGAGGCGTTCTTCGCAGCAAGAGCAGCGGCTACGAACGAACCGTCCAGGACTACGCTCACGCTGCTTCCATCTGCAAGAAGGATGTTCTTCGTAGCTTCCCAGTTGGACACGAGGATACGCGTACCACGTGCCTGAGACTGCAACGGAAGCTGCATCGTACGCTTCGCCATGTAGGTGACGGTGCCTGGGGTGTCGATGTCACCGATCGACGAACCCAAAGGCATACCCACCCACAACGCGAAGTTGTAGTGGTTACGGAAGGGGTTGTTGCCTTCCGTGTTGGCGTTGAACTGAGCCGAGAGCGTCTCAGCCTTGTTGATGACGATGAGGTCCGTGTTCTGACTGACGCTGAGCGCCTTGTTGATGCCGCGAACGTAGTCCTCAGTCGTGTATACCCCGTCACCATCGCTGTCACGCACCTGGATGACGTAGATACCAGGAGCGTTGTTGTCCTTGAGCATCAACTCCGCAGCGATGAGCGCGTCGTTGGTCGTCGATGCAGGCCCAAGAGCCGGAGCCGCGGACTCGTCGAAGTCGGTGTAGAGGATGGGGGTGTCGTACGCCGACAGCGGACGAAGAACATTCGCAGTGACGTAGTACGTATTCGCAGGCGCGGGCTCGGCACCAATATACTCATATCGGATTTCAAGCGCGTTCGCTGGAACCGCTGCAAGAGCTACCGCTGCCTTACCGGAAACCAAAGTCGCCGTAGTCACGAGACTCCCTGTCTGGGAATCACGAACGTAGATGAGCGACGTAGGAAGATTGGTCAACAGAACGAAGGGCGTACCCACCGTACCAGTGACCGTACCAAGCACGTCCGTGAGCACGTCCGACACCTGAATGGTCTCGGTCGTACGCGACGTGAGGCTCCAATCCATGACCTCTTCATCCGTGGTCTGCCACGACCACGTGTCGTTCGCCACGTAGCGATTCTGACCCGATGTGGTTCCGATGTTGCGGAGCCAGAGGTCCACATCACCAGGAAGACGCATGGACCCTTCAGGTCCTGTGATGACTGCGGTATCGAAGCGGCCTTCCGGTGTGTTCGTGCGCCAGAAGACATCGACTGCGCCGGCAACCGCTGTGGTCACTTCCAGGTTGTACTCACGAGAGTCCTTCGCGGAGATGATCTTCCGTGGAGCCTGGGTCGTGAACGAGAACGTGTCACCTACAGCGAAGTGGGTCACACCGAAGGCCAACGCAAGACGCTGGTCCTCATCGAACTCTACGAGCGCGTTCGTGCCAGTGCTTTCCGAGATCGAGAAAGTCCCGGTCGTGTACGGAAGCTCTCCCCATCCAGCCCACAGGAACGTGGCCGTGCGGTTCGGGCTGACACCAGCCACCGCCGACGTGATCAGCCTGTAGCTCCGGTCACTCGTACCAGAGAACTCACTGTCTGCACGCACCGTGACTACACCCGTTCCGGTGTTCGTACCACCAGGAGTCACCGCAGACCACGCAGGCCACTGGTTCGTGTTCGAAATCGCGGAGTCTACCTCGATGAACGAGTGACCGAGCGCAGTGAACGTATACTCATCACCGACCACCGAGGTAGCGGCTGTGAGGTCCCAGTCGATGTCAATGGACTCGCCAATCTCAGGGTCCGTGAACGACAGCGTGTTCGTCGTCGCAGTCGTTGCCGTATCGATCATACCCGCTGGGTAAAGAGGCGATGCAAGCGACGGGTGAAGAGGAACCTGAGCGCGAGAAGCAAGACCACCCGAGTTCTGAGTGGCGTAGAGACGCACGGTCACCGTAGGCCCAACTACGCTCATGACCTCTAGACGATAAAGGCGGTTGTAGTTGTGGTCGAGCGGAGCCTGCGATCCGTTGATGGCGGGAACGCAGGTGCCTGTGTTGCCGCCGTCAGCGACGATCGCCGTGAACGAGTGATCCGTCTCCGCGGAGTTCGCGTTCGCATCCCCTGCTTCCGGGTCCGTGATGTCTACGGGAATGAAGTAGTTAACACGCTCGATGTACTTGGCCTGGTTCTCAACATCACCAACGTACATCATCTCCCGTAGTTCAGTGAACGGGAGAGCGTCACGGATCGTTCGATCCGTAGACTGGTAGCTGATGGTGTAGGACGCGTACGAATCGAACGCCTCAGGAAGAATGAGGATCTGGTCGTAGACACCCGAGGATGGGACAGTCTCCACGAACGACCACTTCGAGGACGCGACCGTCGTACCCGCCGACACGTTGCTGAGCGTCGCGATCGTCTGATCTGGTACGGCTGGGAACGCAAGGAACGCAAGGTTCGGCGACACAGACGTGAATGTGATCGGACGGTTCGTGATGTAAGAGCGACGAAGGAGGATGTTGATCCTCGTGCTCAGACGGTTGCCCTTCACTACGATAGAAGGGCGCCTCTGGTAACCAGTAAGTCCGGTTGCTTGATTCCGGAAAATCTTACCAATGTAAATGCCGGGCGCCGTAGGGGCTTCGGTCGACAGGATCTCTTCAGCCATGATACCTTGTTGCCCGTACTCAGGAAATCCTGTAGGCGGGTCTTGGTCACACGACAGATAAGGCAAACAGAAACAAAAACGGCGGGTAACCCCGCCGTGTTCATTCAATTCCTAGTTTTGATGACTCCTCTTTCAGCCAAGTGGTAGCATCTGTACATCAAGGTACAGACGGCCACTTGGATGCTCTACCGACCGGTAGGGCATACCAGCACGCTTGAGGAACGTGGTGGCACCAGGAACCTGGTCGTTGCTTGCGCACACAACGCGGTAACAACCCTCACCACGGAACCCAATGTGCTCTACCTTGACGCGAGCCTTCTTGAATGACGCCATGAGGTTGTGGATAGTCTTAGCTTCCGGAGTCTGGAACGAAGCTGCATTGACCTCGTCCTCATCCTCGCCCGCTTCATCTTCCGAAGCCTCTTCGTCTTCAGCAGGCGCTAGGGCCTCTTCAGCAGCCTCATCCTCGGTCGTCTCGGTAAGAGCCTCGGCCTCGTCACCAAGAGCCTCCGCTGCGTCCTCAGCCACCTCATCAGAGACTTCCTCAATCGTCTCTTCAGTCACATCCTCGGAAGGATCAGACTCAAGAGTATCCTCAGGAGCAGGACCGTCAGTTTCAGTTTCACCCTTTAGAGTCAGGTACAGCTCATGAAGCTGACGCTCCAACATGTCGTAACCCTCAAGGAGGGCCTTGACTTGCTTGGCCTCTGCGGACTCAGGACCGTACATGTCCTCAAAAGTGAACTCAAGACCCTGCGATCGGTTCTTGTCGAACCAATTGTGGAACTCATCCCACGATTCGAGAGCGATATCAGGGTCTGCGGCTGCGCCCTTCATGAGGGCGCGGGCGATGACCCGAATCCGGCGAGCCTCGCGTACGAGACCCTTACTCTCTGCACTACGAGCAGCGAAGAGGAGCTTCTGTTCTGGGCTGCGCCCTTCGAGCTGACGAATGTCCATGGTTTCTCCGTACCGAGATATACAACTATCCTGTGATGGTGACAGGATAGGCACGAATGAGGTTGTTGAGGTTGTCGAGCAGCAACACATGGCACTCACCCATTTTCACAGGTATGAGCACATTGTCCTGAACATACAGGATATTCATGTTATCACTCTTGAACTTACTACCAAACGGTACAGAGTATGCCCGGATTGGTGTCCGCACTCCGAATCTCACCGTTTCAGGTACGAAGATGTCCAAGCTGACACTAGGAGACACATCCTCTTCGTTCTCAAAGAAGGGATCGAACGTGACATCCGTAGACAGACTGTCCTTTAGGATGTTATCAGGATGCTCCATAGGTAGTGTAGCAACGCCCTCGAAGTCTACGTTCAACGTAAGTGACGTCGACCAGTAGATGTCTAGGTTATCGCCTTGGATCTGACGGCGGTCGAGACCTCCAACCTCGAAGGTGAGTGGCAAACGCACCACCCACGAGGCACCTTCTTCCTCTGGTTCTAGGTAATGTGACCTGTTGAAGTGGGTGAGCTGACCGAAGATGAGACACAGCACGTCTCGGATATCAGAAGCAACCGTCTGGTCATTCGCTGCAATTTCCAAGGTGATACCTAGAGTGGCATCCACACGCATGCTGATGCCTTGGAATCTTCCGAAATCCAGACCTTCTACTACACCACCAAGACCTGTGGAGTTAGGAGTATACGAAGCGTCGACGATGAGGATGCACGGGAGCTTCGTACGAATGCCTTGCCACAAACGGGCAATCTGCATCTCGTAGAGTGTAGGGTCTTCATCCCTTGCTGTGCCTGTGATTCCAGTCTCGAACTGGACAGAATACGGAGCTAGCCGTTGGATTTGGTAACGATACTGCCCATCATCCCGAAAAAACTCATTCAGGTAAGACTGAATGGCCATCTTCGTCAGATGGGTAGCCCGCGTGCGTACTTCCGCTACAATCGGAGCTTTAGGTCCTAGAGCAACCTCACCGAATACGAAATCTTCGGGCTTTTCTGGCTCCATGGGCATGCTGAAAGATACGACCTATTACAGGTCATCTCCAAACAGCTCATCGACCCCATCGACAACATCCTCACGACGGTCCGTGAGACCGTGAGTAACCACGACCTCCGTTGGAATCATCAAATTCAAGGTCCCAGCATTGATCATCATCCCCAAAATGGGGTAAGTGTTCTTCTCTGGGTCGTACCCTCGAATGTAACGAAGCAGGTCGACCTGTAGCATACGGTCTCCCACGTTCTTACGTGTAAGTTCTCGGATACGTCGTTCATCGAACCGTGGCACGTTGTGATAAGCGTATTGCTTCACCGCCTGCCGGTCCGTGAACACCAAGATCAGGTAACCAGGAACGCCATTGTGCTCCGAGAAAGAAGCAGCAGGCGTTCCGTACCCGTCATCGATCATCCAGAAGGTCTTTGATTCCCAGTCCATGTGGTCGCTAGGAGACCTTTACGTCACCGTCGCACGCGTAGGAACTGATTGGCGGTGTCTCCGCAGTGCACAAGATCGTAGCGGCCTTCAGGACCTGTCATACGTGCAATGCGTTCGCCGTCGACTCCAGGTCCTCCCCAGGTGCTAGGCCCACGTGAGCACACCTGTGGATTCGTAGCAATGGCAGCCCGAGCCCACTCGATGGTGTCAAGCCAAGCCTGACGCTCAGCAGCTTCCCATGGCCCACGTTCCATCAACGCTGGACGTGTCCCATTGAGCCGAAGTTGCCGGATCGCCAAGAGCCTACGCATAGTCGTAGGACGCTGACCGAGCACACGTCCGCTGTGCCTACGAAGAGCTTCAAGAGGAGCCTCACGCCGCACGTGAGGGTTCGAGCACTTGGTGTAGGTGCCGTCTAAAGCAATGCACCCTCGGATCGTACGCGCCACCTGCCAGATGGCATTGCAGTCACTCCGACGACGCGATTCACTGTAACAAACCTGAGACAGACCCAGAAGGGTCTCTTCTTCCGTAGGAAGAGCCGGAACAACGACCACAGGAGCGTGGGACACCAGAGGTTCTGGGTCAGGAGCCGAAGGCTGTTGAGGGAGAGGCACATCCGGTTCCACATGAACCTTAGATTCCGTTGGCTGAGCGCTCGCCACGAAACCGATCGCGATGACACTGAGGAGCACCATCATCATTGTGGTGCGCACTGTGCGCATGCTCTTGTTCGTTTCTGCTGACATGTTCACATTTCCTTGTAGACACGTTCTGCTGCATTTCCATACAGCGCTGGCGGACATACAGGATGTCCGACATCTGGTTTGTGACATACTGTCACTAAATGTTACGACGATAGGTATCGTTCAAGCGAGGACTGTAGTGTATCCAAGAACAAACTTGTTCCCGCACCTGCAAATCCCACGGAAAACACCACAGCTACATTCCAATACCCGAACGCCACTGTGGTGATCATTGCCACCCAGAAACCTGTACAGAAGGCACACTTCAACATCTTAGCGATGAATCCAACGCGATTCAAAAGATCACGAGGACCATCAAAGATGGCCGAAGCTGTCAACGTGTACACGACACCATAGGTCGCAAGGAGAATCAGACAAAGGGTCGATGCATCAGGTGCGTGAGTCATGGAAGTAACGTCGTAGCCTCGATCTAACCTAAAGGCAAGCTAGAAAAGACTGCGTATACTCTTAGGACTTCCGGTTGTCTTCGTAATCCTTCACCAACTTGATCAGTTCTTGGGCACCTTCAGGCCCATGTCTCAGCTCTTGAATGCGCTCCACTGCACGTTCAATAGGAAAACCCATACGGTAAAGCAGGAGCACAGAAAACGCACTCGACCGGTTCATCCCCGTAGTGCACACACTCACTACTCGGTCATTTGCGTGGAGACGCTGAACTACATCGTCCACTTGTCGGATCACAGAATCAAACGACGTGTAGAGGGTCTCTGGATCAAACGTGACGACATCCTTTGTGTCTGGTGGAGGCAAGAACGTTGTTGCGTACTCTGCGTCCACGCACAAGACTACCGTATCAAAAGGGTCGTAGTAACCATTTTGTGTCACATCTGGAATCGAACCTTGCCAATACCCTGGCAAGACGGATTCATATCGGCCTGGAAAAAACAAAGCGTCACTTACGTAAGGGTGTCTACTATTACATAACAGTTTCCATCACTTACGACTCATGTGGCGTCTCACTTCACACGCAAGGTTCGCGTAAGAACGCGCAAGTGCCAAAAATTGTGCCAACGTGGCCTTGTGTGCTGTATGATACTCTGTTTCCAGGTCTCTCACATCCACATCAGAAGCTCCCGTCGTGCGCAAAAGCAGTTCTTCCTCGAAGAACTCGATCCGTTGCCGTTGCAGATCTCGACGGGTGGTGTCCCTGTACACCTTCAATTCATCCATCAAATCCATGACATTCCTAAGATCCTCATCTGTGACGATCTGAGGCACATGGGGCACACTTTGAATGATCGGGGCAGCGTAAGGATGGAAAAATTTCATGCTGCTACAGGCAACGTTTGAAGGTAAGTCTGATGCTTCCTAAGACGCGCAAGCTTGGTGTCTAGTTTGACCTTTTCCTTGAAATCAGACTTTCCTTGAGCCTTGACGATCTCTTCAAGGAGCTTCTTCTCATCCTTCGCAGCCGTCTTGATTTCATCACCCACAGCGTAGTGCCAGAAGGGTGTGCCTGAGGCAATCGCGCTGTCCTGACGCATCATATCATCAAACATGTGCGCTAGGTCCTCCCCGCGATCCCACTCGTGAGCGTGACCCCACCGAAGGCCGAGCTTGAAGTCAGCAACCATAGGCACAATCATTTTGCACCCATAATCACGCAACATCACCGTTTCTACATCCTGCATCATGTGCTTCGTAGTAGATTGAATGACCTCACGGATCAGTTCAAAGTCTAGCTTCACTTCCTGAAGCAGAGCGTCGTGAATGAGATTCACTAGACGTACAGCCTTGGTGTCGTCATAGCCTCGGTCCTCTACCCAGCACTGTTGAAGGAACGCAGCCTCGGCCATGACATCGCTCGCAATAGCTTGAATGGGACTGTTGCGTGCCTGACGGCGTGTGCCTCCCTCGTCAAAATCGAAGAGGTCTCCGAGATGTCGACGCCGACCATTCGGAGCTTCGACGTAACCAAGACGCTTAGCTTCCTCTTCGATCCACATGAGCCACGGGCCAGCCTGCTTGAATCGGCCAATGAACTTGTTCTGTAGGTCAACAGCTTCTTGTTCGCTGATCTTGAGCACCACAGCAAGAGCCTTGGCACTTTGACCATAGATGGAACCGAACGTGATGTTCTTCGCAGCCTGACGCTGATGTTTGCTAACGTCCGCAATGTCGAGCCCGAACATGAGTGCTGCCACCTGACGATGGACATCGCACTCTAGTTCCTTACGAATCTTGTTCTCTTTCGTCGGATTCTTGTAATAAGTCTCTTGGATCTCCAGCATGTTCCAGAACATCTGGGCGAAATCCATGTCACCTGCGAGCTGAGCCCACCAGCGAACTTCAGCTTGTGCGTAGTCTCCTTCGATGAGGCAATGCCCTGGACTAGCAGCAATCAAACTCTTGATGCACGCCTTAGCGAAGTTATCCCCACGTGGAATCTGGTGGACGCTGGGTCCTTGAGACGCCAGTCGTCCTGTGAGGGTGCGCGTGTTTGTGAACGCAGCATGCATCCGGCCATCAAAGAGATTGTCTGGATAATCAGGGTCCCTTAGGTACTTGTCGATGGCGTTGACGTACGAACTATTCAGTTTAGCTAACCCTGTATGCTCCTGGAAGAGCTGAACGATCGGATGGTAGTCGTGCTTTGCATAGAACCCCTTGTCGATCGCAGGGAGCTTCCCACCTTCAAGCTGTCGTGGGGTTTCCACGGGGTCTAGCTTGCACGTAGTCACCAACAGCTCGACCTTGTGCTCCTTCTTGGAGATGTCGAACATCCTCGGTTTAGCCCCGAACAACAAAGGTACAGAAGCTGTACGCTTGTCGGTCTTGAGGAGCCTCTCGTTGGTTTCCTTGGCTTCGTCAGTCTCCCAGATTTCATCAGGAATTGCGTTCACACGCGCCATGATCGGAGACTGTGGACCTTGAAGAAAGGTCAACATCTCTCGGTCAATATGGAGACCATTCGTTTCCAGCGCACGAATGAGGTGCGTGGTGCGGTATCCCCACTTTTCAGCGAAGTTGAACGCTCGCGTATAACCACGAGACTCTAAACGAGCGACCTGGGCTAAGCACAAACGCACGGCCCCGTAACCGTCCATACCGCAGTAGTCAGTGAATAACTTGGCAAGTCTCTGGTTGTTGTCCGTGTGAGCATTCACTCGCATAGGCATCGTCCAGAACTTACCGTCCTTTCGGATGTCGAGGACCTCACTGTCGTAGTGTCGGAAGTTACAATTGTTGAGAAGTAACGCTTTCAGATTGAAGGGAGAGAAGAACTTACCGCCAGAGTCGTTGTCGTCCTCGTCATCCGACGCTCGCATGTTCTCGTCGTCGAGGTACTCCAAGAAAATGGGATCTACAACAGGCTTCGCGAGCCTCTTGATCTTGAAATTCCGTAGGATTTTGTCTAGGTCGAACTTCGCTTCGTGAGCTACGAAACAACGGAAACCAACGCTCTCGTCAAGGAAGAAGTCACGTAGGAGCTTGTAGACTTCTTCTCTTTCATCGGGCGTCCACGGAGAGTCAAAATGATCAAGTGGGATAACGTACGACATGTCTGCATCCGGAGCAATCTGGATGCACGACAAATTGTTCTCAGCCACCCGGTTGAGGTTCTGAGTCTCTGTATCCAGACCTCGTAACCAAAACGGATGCTTACGTAGCCGCTTGAGTGCAACTTTGACCTCTGCGAGGGTGTTGCAGTACCACGTCGTCCCAAGAGAAGACATGGACGTCTCTCGGCCCTTGACCACTTCCCCGAGCAAGCTCATCAGCTTCGTAAGACGTTTCCGTTGCTTGTAAGGATTCTTATCAAAAGCCCACAAGTAAGGGTTTGGAATAGGGAAGAACTTCACCCCTTTCAAGGGGTTAGTCCACGTCTCACCAGCAATTTCGTGAATGCTCTGCTTCTGCCATCGAGGATACTTAGTGAGTGCACGTGTAACGATCGGACCTACAGTGACTACGACCTTAGGCCTGAGTTGCTGGATGTCCTGCCAAAGATGATTCACACACGAAGCCACCTCCTCTGGTGTAGGATCCCTAGGACTCGCGTCCATCTTGATAGGACGACACCGCATTAGTGTGGTGTACGCTACATTAGCGTCGAGCCCAGCCTTTTCGATGGCCATCCGAAGCTCAAATCCACCTTTGCTTCCTACGATGGTGGCACTTCGGTCGTCCGACTGCGTCGCTACGTCGATGACTACAAGAACGTCAACGTTCGGAGTCCCTGTCTCATCGCTGTGCTCGTAGTTGATCTCCGTGCCAAGGCGCTTTCCTTGGTTGAGTTCTAACGGACAGCCAAGACAGTGCGACTGCGAGCAAGGGACGATCGAACGCATGAACGTGGACCTTCCCACGGACCCTCGCTAATTTCAAGTGTGAACGTCAGACACACCTAGCGAAGCCAGTGAACGCCACCGCGGCAGTCACCCGAGCTTGGTTCACACTGAAATGCTGCACATCCACGTTCACCTTACGACTCATCGAATCTACTACTTCTACTGTAGGGTAATGCCCTAGATTGTGGTTTATTACCCACAAAGCAGCAGCAAAGGTCTGAGTGTGCACGTAAGCCGTGACACTACCGCCACCTCCTCCACCTGAGGAGTCGATGACATTCTGATATGTAGCAAGCTCCAATCCTGGGTCAATGTCGTCCTCAGGTTGGTCGTATAGGATGTACTCAATCTTACGAGCCAGACGCAGCCTCGTAAGCACAAGCTGAAAGCGCTCCAGCATGCTCGTCGGAAATTCCTTGGTAGTAATCACCGAATGCTTCGGAATTACAGGAATTTCCGGATCGATCACAAGGTCAGACCCTGTAATATTTTGGATGCGGAAATACGGCACATCCAAAGATACCGCTATCTTCGGTGACCTCGAACCAAGGCAGTCACGGGCAACTTCGTATCACCAACCTCACGAACAACACCCTGGTTGTTGGTGGACCTGTAGGCAACGTAGGTCCTAAGGCCGAGAGATCATTCATCCTCGTGTACTCCGAGTTGGAGGCCATTCGCCCTGCTCTGCTTCGCATGGAAGCAGGTGGAAGCATTACCTTCACGGTGACCAGTGAACCTAATGCCACAGCCGCGAACTTGGAAACGGATGTGCTCACCGCGCAGGACACCATCACAGCCATTGAAGAAGGCGGCGGAGGTGGAGGATCTGGTGGTGACGCGGAGTTCGATAACATCAACGTCAGTGACAACACAGTCACTAACATCCTCGAAGCCAACAACATCTACGCAGATGACGGCCAGTTCAACATCGTTCGAAGTGACGAGTTTCGTGGAGAATACATCCAGGTAGACGAACTTACCGTGGACTCCATCATTGCCATCCGAGGTCAAATCGCCACACTAGGACCGTTCATGCTTGACGTTCCTGTTGATGACAGCGCTCAGACCTACAGGTTCTGTCATCCTTATGGTGGAGAAATTCAGTCTCTTTCTGTAAACTTGAACGCAGGAATTGATACAGGAACCATCACCTTCGAAGTCTTCCGAAACGGAGACGAGGTCGGTGAACCTCTTATCGTCTACCCGAGAGACGGTGACTGCAAGACCGTTCCTATGGACATTAGTTTTGGTCCTGAAGAAAGGATGTACATCCGGGCTACAAGTAGTGGAACGCTAGGAACCGTATACGCCACGGTAATAGCTCAGATCACTTACAACATGAACAATGTCGTGGAGTATAGCACAGAGATCGGGCGTACACCAATGAGCAACGATTACCTGTACCGTCTGGGTGGTCCTGAAACGGGCACCTTGTTCGCTGGGTGGTTCAAGTCTCCAGAAGCTCTGGTGATTCCTGATGACCGAGAAGACATGAAGGTCTTCAAGCTCGTCTTCGACAACTGGTACGTCCATGGCACGTGCGCAGCCATTGACGCGGGATCTCCGGGCAATTGCTCGTACAGAGCCAAGCTAGAGCTGTACGCAGATGGAAGCGCAATGACAGAATCTGCCACTACGTTCCTTGGAGATTACACGGATCTTACGGAAGAAGATCTTGATATCATGTTCGTGAACGGTTGGGTATTCATGGCCTGGCAAATCTTGAATACAGAAACGAGCATCATTCTTCGTCAGTGGCTCCGGTTCCAAGACTCAAGCACAGTCATCGGACCTATTGAAAACGAGTTGACGTACACGGAACTTCGTACATTGGCCACAAACACTGGGTGGGACCCAGGAAATGCTGCGGAGTGGACTCCGTCATTGATACCCATCCGTTTTGAAATCGGAGACAGCCAAGCATTTGTGCAGTATCTTCGTATGTATGAACGGTCGGACTTTCCAGCGAACTGGGAAATCGAAGGCATCTCCTATGACAACGATGATGACGATGACTCCGCATGGAGCTACTGGCCGTTGATTTGGTCTGCGTGGGGTGTGAACACCAGTGATGAATCGAACAACGGGAACTACCTCACCTACCACGGTGGGGGTCAGTTTTTCCAAGGCGCACGATTCTTCAACTAAGCAAGGGGACGAGAAGCTCCCGATTTGTGAATCGGAAGCCTTGACTTAATGGCACGGTTAGGTATACTCTTGTCATCACCCTGACGAGAAGGTTCCTGACCATGCCCGCCACGATGCTTGTGTCTACGACTGAGGGATTCCGCGATGCTCGCACGCATGTGCTGGTTTCGGAGTCTGCGAAGGACATCGTCGCTCACACCCGTAAGGGTGGACTGACGGCGGGATTCTCGATCTCGTTCGCGGTTCATCCCACCACATTCTTGGTGGTCAAGGTCATGAAGTCTGGTCATCTCAACCAGAAGGACATCAAACCCCTTCTTGCTGCGGGATTCACGGAATGGCACTATTCGTGGGCATTCTCTGGATCGAAGTTTCGGACCGAGGATGGAACGATCGTCGACGTCATCAAGATCGAGAAGTTCGATCCTATTCATCTCGCGCAGTGGCTGCGGGCATTCGGAGGCTGACATGTCGAAGTCCAACCTAGAGTCCATGCTCGACACTCTCATCAGCGCGTTCTCTGCTTCGGCGGAAGCTGTAGTGGAGGCTGCGGCGAATGATGCCCTCTACGTTCACCCGACGCTCGATCGTCTCCCTGAGGAGGTGGCGTGTCCGCTTCCGAAGAATCTCAGACGCAGAGTGAAGGCGAAAAACTTCGCCGTACGCTTCATCGACACCGACGGTCAACTCAAGGTCCAGTGGTTCACTCGGGCAGGGGAGGCTGAGGTCAACGCCAAAGCGTGGGGGACCGCTGATGTGTTTGTCAACGACATCTGCGTCAGTGGATACGAAAACGGTATCCGCGTCAGGAGCTACCAGCCGTGACCATCAACCTCGATAGGCACAACGTCGAAGCCGCACGCATCTACGACGCCGCCCTCACGGTTCTCGGACTCGCCGGAGTCTTCAACACCGAGGCCATGGACGCCGTGGTCTCGAAGCTCCGCGTGGACTCGAACCGATCGTCCGACAACGAGCGCGAGTTCATGCTCCGCATGGCGGACCTCATCGCCGACATCGTGAAGGATGGTGATTGATGGAACCTATCCTGCTCACGAACGAGGAATCCAAAGACCTCGTCTCCCATCATCGCACCCAGATCTTTCGTCCGGCTGTCTCCGAAGGTCAGCTCTCAGACTTCGGCTACCACGCCATCGGTAAGGACTGCGAAGCCCTCACGTCGCTCGTCGACGACCCCGTCCCCGTGACCATCCAGACTGCGATCTGGAACTTCCCGGAGGCTCCCTCGTTCATCTCCGGATGGACCGTGGTCGTGGAAATAAGGCCGCCATCTCCGAAGCTCCTCGTCGACCTCATGCTCGCTGCGGGAGACGAAGACACGGCTGTCAGTGCCCTTTTCATCTGGGGAATCGACCGGGACTGGATCCGAGCGAACGGCGCGGCAATGCTCACCGAGTTCCGCACACGAGGGATGTCGCAACCCGTCACCGTCCTCCTCGCTCCGCTTTCCATCACCATGTTGACGAAGTCTCTCTTCCCAGAGGAACGCACTTGCCTCTTCGAGGCCGTGAAAGCGGAGTTGATCCGACGTGAAGTAGACGACATGCGCGGTTTGCTCGCAGGTCTCGAACCGTGAACTACTGAGGATCCGTGACCACAAGCTGAGGCCAGCACGTGAGCCAGGCCTCACGCTTGCTGGTGACCCTCTTACGGTAGATGTCTGGTCGGTGTGCGAGCGCGGGGTTCGGTGACACCGTGAGCCCGAACATGCCGTGCGGCGCGTAGACGCGAATTCTTCCGCCGTCACCAAGCTGGGCCATGACACAGGATTCCTTGTCCGCCCAGAGCCCGCAGGCGGCTTCCAGGGAGCCGTAGGGAGGCAGGCCGTGCCATGCATGCATCCTCGCCTGGTTGCAGACCTCCCACCGGAAGCCTGGGCGTGCTGAGGTCAGGACGTCTGTGAAGAACAGATCGTCCTCCTCCATGTGCGTGAGCGTATCGCCGATCTGAGGCATCCGATGGTAGACGACGTCGATGTCGTTGATCGGTGTTGGTCTCTTCGTGCCTGAGAGGACATCCCACACGAGGTTGCGGATGAACCCTCCAGCGATCCAGTAGTCCGACCCGAGCACGTCCTTGAGGTCGATGAGAGCCCGTGTCCTGTAGGCATCCTTTGCAATCAGGTTAGCGATGTACTTGTCAGCCTTCACCATCGGTCACTCTCGGTCAGCTTAGAACTCCGAAGCTGTGAGTCTTCTTACTAATCTAGGAATTTGGTCATAAGACCCCTAATTCCGTCCCGGTACTCTCAGGCACCCTGGAAGGAACATGGCAACACACTCTTGAACCACAGATCTTGTGAATCTGACGGGAACTCACGGATCCCGTTGAAGTCTTGAAGGTCTAACCTGTTGAATTAGGCAAGTGACAGAGGGAACTCTCTGAGTGTGTAGTCAGCCTCCCGAAGGGGTCTAGCTGGCGTTTCTAGGGCTCTTAGCCTCTCTGCGGACTCATGGTGAAGAGGTCAATGCCTGTTCGAGTCTAGGGTCCGTGTAGGACGATCCTTGAGAGCACGTAATATGACCTAGAGTTCAGTTTATTCCATTAGTCAGTTGTGACTGTTCAAAGTCAGTGACTGAAGACTTCTTTGGTTGTCAAAGGTGTGCGGTGTCAGGGAGTTCTAACGTCTAGAGAGCTACTCTCCACGTTAGTCCTGTACCACCAGCCATAGGTTCAAGTAACTGCTTGTCTTTACACTCTAGCTAGAGTGCTAGCCTCTTCCTGGGACGGAACTCACAAGAGACTAGGTGTCGGCAGTGCTACATGTACAGAGAGGGTGCGGTATCCGGCATAAGTCGGGGTCTAACTTACTTATGCTGTCCCCTGAAAGCTGACACGTGCGTTGTGGTACTCCACTGAATCCTGGCAAGGAAACAGCTCAAGGTAAATCAATGAATTGAAGGCGTTAGCTTGTCAGCTCTTTGATTCACTCAACGTCGTATGCATGATTACCATGCGACCACTGCCAGTGCAGCAGTCATCCTCTTTCAGTGGATCGGTCCACCGAGCAATGTCCACGGTTTCATGTTCCTGCTCACCGATAGCCAGCTTCCTAGGCTGATGAACCCACGGGGACGAACCCTGGTGGCAGCATCAAGGAAACCGACAATACGAGGGTGCTGAGTCGGCAGCACCTCGGGGTGGTGACTCTGAGACGTAGTCACCTTGGTTACAAGCACGCCCTTAGTGGGCAGCAGGATGCTTGTGCTCCTCTGGAGAGTTCGCGGGGACCACCGGCAACGAGTGTACGAGCGGAAGGAGTGCCGCTCAAGAAGACCCACCGACTGGGTCTTGTATGCAAACTGGATGGTGTGCATGGTCCGTTTGGGACGTTTACACAGCTTCGAAAGGAACGCAAGGGAATTAAGTAAAAAAAATCCGTAGTGCAGGAAGATCACCTCTATCATGTGGAAGGATCCGAGGTAAGCTGGTAGCTTGGTCCTTCGATGAGGTAACTTCCTATGGAGTCTACAACCACTGCTCCGCGCCCAAGGTGTGACGCCACGGGGAAACGCAAGTTCGGGTCAAAAACCGAAGCACGCGCAGCTAATCAGTGCAATTCCAAGAGAATCCGTGTATACCGTTGCGATGAGTGCCACGGATGGCACATCTCACAAGAGACCAACTGGAGACGCAACGCATGACCGAGCAGCAGAATGAAGTCATCATGGAAGAACTACTCACTGTCAACGAGGTCGCGGCTGTGCTGCGGATGACCCCAAAGGGCATCTATTCCCTCGTGAGCAACAAGAAGATCCCATACTTCAAGGTCAGCAACCGTGTGCGCTTCAAGCGTGACGAGATCATGACCTGGCTCGATAGTCAGAGAGTGCCTGTTCAAGCTGCGACGCTCGACGCTTGAGAATTCGAACGGGGAAGGGTTGACGGTTTGTCATTACTGGGTATACTCAGTTCATGACCAACGCCAGCGCAGACAACGTCATCGCCTTCCCGAATCGTATGGCTCAGGTTGCTGAGGAGAAGCGCATTGCGCGTGGTGAGGGGACGAAGTACGAACGGTACCTCGACATCACCAAGATCGCGAAGCTCGTTCGTGCTGACCTCAAGGTCCAGCTTCCGGGTTACATGTTTAGTGTCCGCACCAAGCGGTTCTCGGGTGGTCAGAGCCTCACGGTGGACATCAAGGGTCTTCCTGAGGGTGTGGTGCTTCTGAACGAGGCGCACCTTGCGTGGGAGAAGGACCACCCGCACGACATCTACCAGTCCTATCCGGAGGAAGCCCGGTCGCGTTACAGTGCTGATGTCAAGGCCGCCATTCAGGTCATTCACGACATTGTCGGGGCTTACAACCACGACCGTTCGGACACCATGACGGACTACTTCGATGTCAACTTCTACACCCACATCGGGGTGGATTGGATGTTCGAGAAGGAGATGAAGCAGGCATGAACAACAGCACTCAAGTTCCTGGTGCGTGGTCAGGGTATACCATCGAATTCCAGATCAACGGCGTCAATCACGTGGTCACCACGATCGAAGGTGTTCGTGGACAGAACATTCCGGTCACGGTTCACGTGCTGCCCAACGGGACGATCGAAAAGGTGACCAAGACTGCACGTCAAGGGGAGTACGAGATCGCGGTCCGTTACACGTGAGTGTATCTTCGTGGCATGAAGCCGCGCGTAGAAGTTCGAACTGGTAGCAAGTACACGAGCATCCGAGAGTTCTCGGATGTAGGTGTAGCCAAGAAGTGGGCTAAGGCGGAAGTCTCAGACCCTGAGTCTCCACTTTACCAGAAGCAGCTACGTGTGGTTGCATCCAAGGTCAAGACAGCCGAGGATGTCATCGACTTCGAGGATGATGTAGGTCCTTATGGTGACGTAGGCGACCTTCCGAAGGAAGAAGCTCCTACAGAGACGATGTTTACGGCTCATCCCCTTACGTTGCTGGTGTTGGAGCTGCGCTACCTCTCGATGGTCTCCCAGCAGCTTCACTGGACCATTTCAGGTCCTTCTGCTACCTCGGATCACTTGCTCTTGAAGGGCCTCTACGAGACCGCAAACACCAGCTTCGATAAGATTGCTGAGCGTCTTCAAGGTCTCAGTGTTTCTCCTCCTACTGTGGACCAGCAAGCAGCGTACGTGCTCTCCAAGACGGCTGTGCAGGTCACATCCTTGATCGATGTCTACGGACGGTTGATGGACACTGTAGGTGTATTTAATACAGTGACTACACAGGGCATGTCGTCGGGTACAGCGAATCTTGTGCAAGGAATTGCTGATGTGCTCGAAGAGCAGGCGTACTTCTTTGGTCAGCGTGTGGGCGTGTTGACTTCGGCTTCGATCTGATCGACCCAACGCCCAAAGGGACCGTGGGTGAAGTGCCTGTTGCGTCGGTAGTCAGCGCGCTATCCGCTCGTGCGTGCCGCACACGCAGAGGTCTCCAAGCTTGACCTTGGCCTTCTTGTCACACGGCTTCGAGTTCACAAGCAGGCCCACGTCAAGGACTTGACCTGAAATTGAGGTGAGAGTATACGTTATACATGCTTGACATCGTATTTGATCGCGTCCATTCCTGCCTACTCGGCGTCCGTATCGGTGACGCCATGGGAATGCCCTGGGAGACGTGGAATCGAAAAAGGATTCAGAAGCAGTGGGATGGTGGATGGTCCGATCCTCAGCAGAGGAACATTGCGGACACACAGCACCTCAAGATGTACGACACCACAGACGACTGGCAACTCACGGTAGCTATTGCTAAATCGATCATCCGGATGGGCATGATCGACATCGAGGACATCGCACTTGCGCACGTTGAGGCGTATAGAGAGTCCACGGCGGGCTGGGGCGGAACCACGAAGACAGCCCTCAAAGAGTACGATCGGTGGTTTGCTTCGGGGAAGACGGAAGGGTGGGACCCTCTTCTTGGATCTCGTGCCTTTTCAAGCATGTGTGGGTCCGGTGTCGTTATGAAGATCGCGCCTGTTGCCATCTTCCATGCACTGCGGCAGACATCGTCCACGGACTTACGTAAGGATGTGTACGAGATCGCGCGGTTGACTCACACGCATCCTCTGGCTGCGCGATCAGCCAACGACTACGCTCAGTTGATCTACAGGATCATCCAGTCGTGGGGATTGCAATCCGCACTTCCAATGAAGGACGAGAACAGCGCGGTCGAGCATGCTTACTCCCTGAAGATGAAGTGGGTATTGGACGTGTGTCAGTCCGGTAGCTTCTTACACCCCGATGAAGCTGCCATCATCCTAGGATCTAGCTTCCATTGCTATGACATCGTTCCTGCCGCCATCTACTGCGGGCTTCGCTATAACGACCCTTGGCAGGCCGTCGAGGAAGCGATTCGTATCGGAGGTGACACCGACACGACAGCTTCTCTTGTAGGTGCCCTTTCAGGCGCACGCAACCCCGGAAAGTGGAAGACGAGCCTCCTCTACCCTCGTTGCTACGACGACACCGAGGCATTTGCACGCGAGTTCTACGCGGCCTGCCTCAGGTGATTGTCACTTCTGGTTCTGCTCGTTCGTGTTGAGAAGTGAAGCAGAAGACCTCATGTTGGTGCGGTAGCCTGTAGACGCCATCGAGAGAACATCCATGGTGGAGCCCACGGAAGCCGTGTTCGTCGCGTAGACGATGGCTGACGACTTGTGGAAACCAAGGTTCTGAGCTTCCTTGAGTGCGTCGATGTTGGCACCTAGGAATAGAGCAGCCCACCCGTCGTTCTTGGCTTCGTTGATGGCGTTGACGACGTTGTCACGGGAATAGGAGTGCGATGAGTTCTCTTCTCCGTCCGTGATGACCACGAGGATGTGCTTGTCTGCGACCACAGACCTTGCCAGCTTCACACCGTGCATGATCGCGTCGAAGAGGGCAGTGCCTCCGTGAGGAATCAGAGAGATGTCTCCCACGTCCTTGATGACGAGGTTGTGGAAGGTTGTCTCTATGGTAGAGTTGAACTGGACACAGGAGACCACGCACTTACCAGGGAGTTTTCGCTGCTCGTCGAGGTAGCGATTGAGACCGCCTGCCATGTCTGCTGCGATCTTGTTCATCGAACCGCTGCGGTCGAGGACGATCTGAATGTGCGTGGTCTCATCCTTAGGTAGCTTCTTAGGAGCTTCTTCTACGGGAGTGACCTTGACACTGATGTTGACGTTGAGGCCGCCTAGCGGCTTCTTTGCTTTCGGAGTCTTCTTCGCTGCCGTAGCAGGCTTCTTGGCTGGCTTTGCCTTGGCTTCTACCTTCTTGGTAGGCTTCTTCTTCTTCTTGGTCGTCTCAGCCTTCTTCGGTGCTGTCTTCTTTGTGGTTGCCATGATCGTCTCTTTTCTGAGGAGTCTTACGTCTTGTACAGAAGTCAAGTGTTTGTATCAAGGGGTGCGTCAAGTCCCCAGCGGTCAAAGTGAGGTTGAGCTACACGTGCAAACAGCTCAAGCTTACGCTGCGTAGGGAACATCGCGTGAATTCTAGCCGCAACATCATCTGGTTTCTGAGAGTGAGCACGTCGCAACTCTCGAACTAGCTGTCTGACGTTACGTGCTCCACGCGGTCGTGGTATCCTTCCTCGTTTGCCTACAAGGCAAAGTTCGACTTGGGATAGTGTGTACGATCCTGGGTTCGTGATTTCCTTGTCCCACACGAAAGCTACGGTCTTGTACGCCCAGCCCCAGGCTTTCATCAGGTCGATACCTTGGTCCAGGTGTGGGCTTGTAACCCAAAGGAAAAGCAACGAATCCGGAGCTACGATGTCTCGAAGAGGAAGGGACTTGAGGTCCTTCGTGGTCACAGTAGGGTAGTGAACAAGCGCTCCGCCTGTGTCTTTCTTCCCCTTACCACCGTGCTGTCGGCCTCCAGCGTAGTCCCATGGCGCGTCTGCATACAGTATATCGTAAGGACCTGTAGGTAACGGAGCGAACACGTGAAGTGTTTACGCATCTACTCCCAGGATCATGGCTTCGTAGGAGAACACAGGTACGAAGACGTCGTCTCTGACCTTGTCAGCTGTCCCGTAGAGTTCGATGAGGTTCCAGTGCCGTTCGATGATCTCGTAGACTTTGGGTGTGGTCGTATGGAGACCCAACCCTTCGAGTTCGTCGATGATGTATGCGCACACTCTCGTTCTCGCGATGACCCCACGAAGAGACCCTGTGTCACCCGCAAAGTGATCCACAACCGTACGTGTCTTGATGTCGAGACGGATGACGTAGGAAAGCACCAACGCAAGCACGGCGGTTTCGTACGCTTTGTCTGTCTCTGAGGTCACAGAGGTTGCGTGATAGGTCTCAGCAGCAGGTGGAGGATAGGAGATCATGTCTTTGTTTCGAGCGTACGAGATTTGGTGAAGGAATACAACAGGTACTTGACTTGACGGAACATGAGGAGTACATCCGTAGTCTACTATCAAAGGATCGTTGACACACGTGAACGTCACATTTTCTTGTCCTGTTACGGAAGCTGCGCAGAATCACATCAAGAACGCTGTGCAAGAACGAAACGTTACGCTGACTACCTTGGAGACAACCAAAACCAGGGTCATGTACAGATTAGACGTTCCATCTGTCAAAGATGCTGTAGCTATCGCAGATGTATTCCGTGTGAGCGGAATTACAGATTTGTACTTACTGGCTAACCGCATGTATTCCGAACTGGACGCTGTTCAAGTGAATTCACGGTGGCGTGGTCCTACGACCAAGAAGTCAAACAACCGACACGATAATGAAAGGTCACACTCATGACTACAGTCACAGCTGACACCGCCCCGAGCCTGGACAAGGTCCATGCGTACCTCTCTGAGACGTATGCCAACAAGAAGACGTTCCCTACGGCCAAAGAAGCTGCTGCGGTCATGGGTGTGAGTCTTCAGACGATGCAGCATGCCATCAAGCACCATCGTGCAGTTCTCGGGATCAAGCCCGTCAAGGGAAAGCCCGTAGAGTCTCGTCCACGTGAGAATTCACGTACGATGCAGATCGCGAAGTTCATCTACACTTGTCAGAAGGACAAGGGCGAGACTCCGGAGATCAAGGACATCGTCGACCACTTTTCTTCTCCTGGAGATCCGTGCACGGCTCAGGTGGTGCGTAATGCACTGGCCTACCTTCAGAAGCGGAATGTCCTTGCACGTGCCAAGATTCGTTGGACGTTCATGGACGACTTCGAGTCCCAGGACGTGGGCGATGGTTATGATGTCGATGAAGTCGTCACGTGTGATGACGACTGATACACGTCTTCCTTTGTAAGCGAAAAGGGGCTGGGTAACTGAATACCCAGCCCCTTTTCGCTTTCACTTACGTGCACGTGGCGGTGGCGCTTGGTGCTTTCGCACACCCTTCGGTCTGTTCAGGGCAGCTTCCATACCCGCCTTACGGGCCACGTGAAGCAAACCTTCCACCACGAGGTCCGCGAACCTTTCAGCGTTGCCTCGAAAGACAGCATCGTTGATGATGATGTCCACGTAGTCCTCGTCTGCTTCCTCGAAGACATCGAGGAGATCCGACGCGTTGTTGACGTACAGAGGCAGAAATGGTTGCGGCATGTTCAGGTCCTTAGATAGTGACCTGAGTATACCATTGCCTGTAGTTACGTCAAGACTGAGGTGGTTGAGGAACGACGGTGTTAGCCCAAGCAAGGAACTTCGGCACGTCGTTGAGGTCTCGGCTGCACTTGATGCCCTTGGGGAGGGCGGGGATGAAGGCTTTGCTTCCCCACCACGTGTCAATCATCCTCGCGTCGAGGATGACGATTACTGCAATGTCTGATTGCGTCCGGATAGCGCGACCGATGCCCTGCCGTAACGTGATAACAGCCTTTGGGATCATGTAGTTCCCGAACGCCTTGGGGTCCTTGGAGCTGATGGCATCCACTACAGGATCCGTCGGAGGCTCGAAAGGCAAACGGTCGATGACCAAGCCAGTCAAGGCTTCTCCGCTGATGTCCACACCCGTCCAGAAGGAGTCGGTGCCCAAGAGCACGGACTTGATGTCTGTTTTGAAGCGCCGAATCAGCTCGTTGCGCGGCATCGTTCCTTGCTTGAGGATTGGGAAGCCACTGAACTTCACACGCTCGTATGCCGCGTTCAGGTTCTTGTACGAGGTGAAGAGTGCGAGCGTGCGGCCTCCACAGGACTTCACGACCTGATTCGTGACCTCAGCAGCTGCGTCCGTGAACGCAGGGTCCTTTGGGGACGGTAGGCTGTTAGGTACGACCACAAGCCCTTGCTGTGCGAAGTTGAAGGGGGAGTCAGCAACGGCAGTGATCACGTTGACGGCGCCTGCACCGAATTCATTTCTTACGAAGTTGAAATCATTCACGCCCGTCGTCATCGTCGCAGAGATGGCGATCGCGGCCTTGATGGTCTGAGACTCGAAGATGGTCTCTCGGAGCTTGTCACCCACGTGGATAGTCTTCGACTTCAAGAAGACGTTCTTGTCGGTCTGTTCGATCCAGTACACGGCGTTTGGATCCGCCAGTTCCAAGGTCTCGTCCAGGCCCTTGGCTGCATTGGCTGCACGGTTGAACAGCTTCTTCAACGACTGCTTTTTTGCAGGGTCTGCTTCCGCAAGGAGATTGACTTCAGCTTGCGTTTCCACCGCTCGGAGATGCTTGAGGAGTGTAGACCCATCCACGACGTGTGGCGCGCGTAGACGGATCTTATAGGACGGGGACCTTGCGTAATCCACGAGCGCGGAGAAGAACAAGTCCGCGTCCTTCTTCATGTTCTCACTAACGGTGTCCATTCCGAGCAAAGACTTGGCCTGCGAGGCAATGGCATCCACGTTACGTTGACTCAGCTGGAATCCGAAGAAATCACGAGCAATGTCAGGAGCTTCGTGGGCCTCGTCCATAATCAGGTAAGAAAATCCAGGAAGGATGCCCTTATCGTCTGCGGTCCAGGCACCCACCATTGACAGGTGAGCAAAGAGCATGTGGTAATTGGTGACGATGACGTCACTCTTCAATGCGTCCTGCTTGGCCTTGAGTCCGAAGCACTCATCCTTAAGAGGACAATCTGCGCCTGCGCAGTCTTCAGCTGTCACCGACAACCTAGACCACACGAGACCGTCAGGAAGGAACGACAGCTCTGAGACGTCCCCTGTCTGCGTCTTCGCTGCCCACGTGTAGATGTCGCTCATCTGCTGGAAAAGCTCAGGGCTCTGGAACATCGACTTCTGGTTGCGGATGGTCTCTTGAGATGCCAGAGCGGCCTTGCATGCGTAGTTGTTCAATCCCTTGAGCAGACCGTACGTGAACTTCCACGGCAGGATTTCTGCCATGGCAGGAAGGTCCTTGTTGATGAGCTGCTCCTGAAGAGCGATATTCGCCGTGGCGATAACGATCTTCTTGGCGTCTCCAGAGGCATGATGAGTTGCGGGTACAATGTAGGCAAGGCTCTTACCTACCCCACATGGACCTTCAATGAAGGCATGCTGCTTCTCGTGCATCGCATGATCGATAGCCGCTGCGATGTGCATCTGACCAGGTCGTGGTTCGTAGTTCTTGAAATTCTGTGCGAACACACCCCCAGGACCGAACACGTCCTTGATGATTGGGAGCCTCACCTTAGGCTTCTGTGGCTCGGTCTCCGGCATGGTCAAGGTCAGAATTTCTTCACTCATCAGTGTGCACCTAAAGTCAGCGTTAGTGGCAGACGTGAGAGCTTGCCACAGACTCCGACGGAAGCCCAGAGAAACCTTCCGTATACTCAGAAGGGTGACGACGTAGTGGTCGTGAACGTGTTGCTGACGAACGTGAGAGACATCGCGTTGGGGTAATCCGTAGCGTTCGGGTGGTCGAACGTGAGGATCTCATGCGTCGTCTCGTCGATGAACATGTCGGTCTGGTACTGATGAGCATACTGACCGCAGAAGTTCGGAATCGCCATGATCTCAGAGAGGTTCGCGTCGACGACGAAGGCATTGCACTGGAACGCAAAGTCTTCTGGGTCGTTCACGTTCCCGCCACTCTTGATGTAGCCCATCTGGCGTACCGTTCCGGCGGTCTCAGGCCCCGTGCCGTCGAACGTGATGTCCATGGTCTTCACGTACGCTCGAAGGAGCATGGTGGCTGGCGAGCACCCGCCGTTGCAACGATTCGTGTGCACGCTCAACCACTCCTCAGACGCAGAGAACACGTAGCTGGCTTGGGAAAGAGGACCCACGATATCGTTCTCGTTGAGCTGGTGAAATCGCCCGATCGTACGAATGTGACCGTTCACGACCGTAGCCTTGGCTGACAAATCCCAACTGTTCGAGCGGTCGAAAGAGAACGCCACACGAACGCACGGGTCCGAGAACGTGCTCCAGTTGATGTTAGCCACCGGAGTGTCCAGTCCGGACACACGCACCCAGAACGGAGGCGGCTGGGTCACGAACGTTCCCTGGGACGCGACCGAGTAGTCCACCATCGAGATCATGTAGACGGGCAGGGTAGCTCCACCACTGGCGTAACTGAGACCATCGGTCATGTCCGCAAACATGGTGCCTAGTGCGTTCTCGACGCCACCTGGATAGTCGAAGGGCACACGATCCGTGGACCTTGTTCCGTAATCGTTCACCCCGTCGATGTTTTCGAGGAAGGGCGTGACATCGAAGTCCGTGAGCCGCAGGAAAATGGAATTCCCGACAGCCCCGTAGTGACCAGGGCAGATGCTGTCATGAGGGTAACCGAAGCCTCCATCTGGCACGCTGGTACCACTATCCGTAGTACCATTGCCGCCACCATCCACACCCATGGAAATCATGGAACCGTCAGGAAGGTCAACACCGCCGTCAGGGACGATGACATCCGTTCCCATACACTCGCCCTCCACACACTGAAGACCAGCGTTGCAGGTCCCGTTGGGATAGCAGGCTCCTCCTTCCAAACCCGGAGTTCGCGCAGCCGCGTTGTAACACGCACTGACGAAGATCACACACAGCCCAACGATTCCAATACGCATGGTCGATATCCTTGATTTGATGAGTAGAGATTTTTCTTGACTACCAATTCAAGTGTACTCGGATGAGTATCATCGTCAATAGTCAACCAGTACAGTTTCTTGCGTATGTCCGCACAATGCGTCATACACCTACAACTCCTGCGTTTTTCGAGGAGGAACTTGCTCCACTGTTCGCTGATGTGATTGGCTACCTACTGGATGACCCAGAAGAAGCCCATCTTCCTGGTGTGCTTGATTTCACATTCACACAAAAGGGTGATATAGAAATGACGGTGCGCTTGCCACGTGCATCGGCTGGCCGTGTTACCGGCCGTCAGCACATGATGCGAGACAGTCTTCACCGTGTATTCCGGGCCATTTCCATGAACCACGGGTTCGTGTTCTCGTCCTTGATTATCGTCGGACTTGACGATCACGGACAAGAACTACCTGCTTCACGGTCCTGAGATCTTACCGTATTCGGAGACTGCGGCCTCAAGAACCGGAAGTGCAGATTCCGCTGGGAAGAGCACAGACCCGGCTCGTGATAGCGCTTCAACGTCTTCAGGTGCAATGAACGATGACGACATGAGGGTCTGGAAGTCCTTGACCCACTCCGGCGTGATCTCTGTTTCCACACGCACACGGTTGGCTAGGTGCACCAGCTTGTGAGCAAACTCCCGAGGAGGTGGGTCTGGATACGAGAAGTCTGCGAGCCTGTAGGCATTGAGCGAAGGCTTCACGAGCAAATTCTCAATGGCCGTGAACGCGCTCTCGTCATCGGTTCCTGCGATGAGAATCTCACGTAGGAGAGGCTCCTTAGCCTTCGCGATGATCTTCACGAAGATGCGTCGCACCTTCGTGGTAGCTTCTGCAAATGCAGGATTTGCAGCCACGAACTCTGGGTACATGCCCAGTTCGAGGTAGCTGTGGAGGGGCATGGCAGCCCACGCACTAGTCAAGTCCTCACAGGCCATGAAAGCCGAGGCCAGACCTCCAAGCATCTTCGTAGACAAGAAGTTTTGGGTGGTTGCGATGTCTCCACTCACAACATTGAGCGCGATGTTGTGTGGAATGAACGCACTAGCGATCTCATCTGCGGCGTAACACTCTCGAAGTGCCGCCCAGAAACGACGAATGCTTGTCTCGCTCTCAGGAGACGTCATGCTGTAGCAATAGCCACGCAGGTCCTGAGCTAGGGTCGTACGAAGCTCTGGAGTCTTCGCTTCCATGGACTTACCCAAGGCCATGAGCCACGCAGCTGCGTCCTTCGCTTGAGGCGACGGTGTAGCCTCAAGAGCCTCAGCAATGCTGGTGGCAAACACAGGACCCGTGCTGATGATGACCTGAGGGCTTGTGTCGATGACCGCAGACACTGCGGGCACAGCAAGCACGTAGGCGTTGAGTGCCTGCTGCACAGCCACAACGATTGACTCGTTGAGCTTTGCTGGATTTGCTTCCATCACAGGACGAGACAGAATGACTTGCGTTCTCTCAAGGTCAGAGAACGAAAGCCAAGCTCCTCCAATACCACCCGGAGAGGTCGTGATTTTCGTACGGATCTCGTCAGAGAGTCCTTCGTACACATCCTCTACAGACAGGTCATTCACTGCCAGTCGGGTGATGGACGAGCCTACACGCAACCAGTTAGCGTGGGTGGACATCGCTGTTTGAAGTGACGCAACAAGGAGAGGCTCCTTGGCTACAGCTTCCAAAAGGTAAGCAGCGGCTCGCATCCTGAAGTTCACACCTTCTTCAGGAGCTGGAATTTCAGGAGCAGCTACGGACGAGGAAATTTCTGTGGTCACACCCGCAAGAGCAGCCGCAGCTTCTGATGTCTCGCATCGGGCCAGCATGGCTACGCGCGCAGGTGAAGGGATTGCCTCCCACGCAAACCCTGCGAGGAAATTCCGGTAAGGTGCCAGCGCCGTACCCACCCATGTGCCGGTGAAGGGCGCTGCCACCTTGGAGACAGCTACGTCATGGTCGTGGATCATGGTCTGCCTCTCAGCCTAGGTTCGTGCGGGAAGCGAGCATCGCAACAACGACGCTCCACGTGAAGTGATTCTTGAGCCGCAGCGACATCATGTCTGGGGTCAAGGTGTTGAGCTGCTTCGCTGCTTCTACAGCGTCCGATAGCGCTGACGCACGTTCTGGCCCTGTTTGAGCCAGACCTACTTCTGCTAGCTTGAGCATCGTGTAGAGTGAATACACAGGGCCCATGTCTGTGAGAATCAACCTACCGTGCGTAGGCATGAGCTGACGATACCAAGCCGAGGACTGGATGCGGCTGCTCAGGTCACGCACAGCATCAAGGCCCTGCTCGACTGTGGAGTCAAAGAGCTGCACCAAAGTGACGCCTTCATGCTGCGGTGCAATGATCTCAGAAAGGCCACGGTACGACCGTAGCGTCCCAGACAAGTCCACCACGAAGTCAAGCAACTGGCGGCTCTTTTCGATGGTAGGTACACTCTCTGCTGCCTTGAGCGGGCTTGCAGTGAGAACGTACACAACCTCCGACGGGCTTGTGACCTTGGACCAACCGAACACAGGACCGACCTTGCGTAGGTAGCCGAAGACAAGGTCGTTGGGCTTGAGGGGCGGTGCGCTGGGGTCCGAGTACGCGTTGATGACCTTGAGTTCGTGCTCCGAGAGCGAAGCCGTCTTCGTAGAAGCGAGAATACCACGCTTGCTACGCATCTTCGCTACCTCTTCCCACGGAAGTTCTTGACGGATCGTCGCAAGCACCGTCTTCACCAACGTGCTACCCCCTGCGCGGTATAGAACCGTAGGGAAGTGCTCCTGAAGGAACGCGCCACGCTGAGACGTAGAACCCTTCGACATCGAAGCCATGAGGATCGCTGCGGAGAGTACACGGTCCACGACACGGAGGTCACCCGCTGTCTTACGAGAAGGTGAGTGGAACGACTTTGCAACCACAGCCCGATCCCTGAGCATCGAGATGATTGTCTGGTGAGCTGTCTTCTGGTTGCTGCAAATGGAGGCTACGAGCACAGCAGGAGACATCTTCTCAGGACCGTACTCCCAGTCTCCGATGTCCGCGAGGATAGCAGCCGAGGCAGCGGTGAGGGCCTTACGCACACGTGACGTGATCTTGAGATTCCACGATGCATTCTGGTCCTGTAGCAGCACCCGGAATACACCGCCGATGTCATCTCCTGAGTATACCTTCTCAGCGGTCGCAAGCGTCATTGTCGCTGCGTTCTTGCTGGACTGGAGACCACGTGCGAGATCACTCATTGCCACCCACAGGCGCTTACCACTCACGGTGACTTCGCAGAAGTTCTTCCGCATACGCCCTGTCGTTTCCACGTGGCGCTGACCCTTGATGGGCTGAGGGTAGGGGGTGCCGTTGGCGTTGAAGACCTCGACCTTGGCGGGTTCAAGCCAGAACTGCGCACCAGGACGCACCTGCTCGGGCTTGATGGCGATCGCCCGAGAAGGGCCTACCGGAGTAGAAGGAGCAAGGGCGGTACGCGACATCGTCATGATCGGCTAGAAGATAGGGTGGAAGCATGATATACCTTCACGTCCATGCCTGAGTCTGCTTACCTAGCGAACCTTTTGTACGTACCAACGTCGTTGGTGTCCCCTCAGCATTTGCATGCTTACACCTATCAGATCGAGAACACGAGAGATATTCAGCAATCTCACCTTCCTCCAACCTGTGAGCACTGCAAGCTCTGGACGCTGAAGTGGCGCAAGCAAGGATCCCTCAAGATCTTGTGTTCTGATGCAGGATACTCTCTTACGGATACATGCAATGCGTATACTCCGATTTCACAACGAGTGAAAGAGGTGGAGGAGTATGCTACGTGGTCTAAAACTGAGGACGGTCAGTTTTATACGTTCCCGCGAGGGGACCTAGGGAAGCTGGATCGTACGTTCCGGGGGATCGACATTGTCGACCTACGTAAGGCTCCAGCCTTACCTTTCGACCTCGATATGGTCTACACGTTGAGGCCTGACCAGCAAGAGGCTGCGGAGGCTTGGTTACGTTGTGGGTATGGTATTGTAAATGCCTACACAGGATGGGGTAAGAGCATCCTTTTGTCTTACCTCATTTCCAGGCTTAGCGTGAGCACCCTCGTGCTCGCTCAAGAGGTCAGGCACCTTCAGGTGGTCGAGGAAGGCATCCGGGAAGCTACGAATCTGAATGATGTAGAGAAGGAGCTAGGAACGGTTCTGTGTGGCGTCTATGGTAAGAAGACGAAAATGAAGGCTAACGGGTCACGTTACACTGTGGACGCACCAGGGACCGTTTACCCTATCACCTTATCGACTTACCAGGCGTTCACAAGCGAGAATGGACGCAGAGCGTTGCCGTTGCTTAGGGATAGGTTCGGACTGGTAGCTCACGAGGAAGTCCATCATGAGGCCGCAGAAACGTTCCATGAGGTCACTAGATCGTTCAATCCTCACTACCGTATGGGGCAGAGTGCCACGGTCACCCGAGGAGACAAGCTCCACTTCGTGACTTTCGACACGATCGGACCCGTGACCGCGCTGGTGAAAGACAAGGCCCCTGTGGTGCCTAAGGCAAAGTTTATTCACACGAACGTGCCTGTTCCAGACCACTGCTTCAAGTTTCAGTATCCACTGTCTACGATCATGTCGTTCCTGTCATCGAACAGGATCTACTACGACCTGGTGCTAGACAACATCTTGGAGGATTGCAAGGCAGGCCGCAAGATCTTGGTGTTCTCTGAACGCACAGCCTTCATTGCAAAGTTGCATAACAGCCTCAAGTACACAGGCTTTGGGTCTGAGATTGTCCAAGGTGGTAAGGGGTCGAAAGCCAAGATCAAGCCGCAGAGTGAGTACAACGACGCCCTTCTTGATGGTAGCCTTAGTGTGATCTTGGCTACTAAGGTCATGCAAGAGAATTACAACATTCCTGCTCTTGATTGCGTGCACCTTCCGTTCCCTAACTTCAGTGCGGAGAAGGAAACTCAGATCGTAGGCCGTATCCTCCGCACGAACGTGAAGGACAAGCCTCAACCATTGGTCCGTGCTTACACATGGACATCGAGTAAGGAGCTTGCTCGGGTGTCCTACCACTGGCGCAAGCAATTCTACACGAAGATGGGTTACGAGATCGAGGACGACGGGTACGAGACCAACATCGACATGCTCTCAGCAGACCCTGATCTTTGATGGGCTTGCGTAGAGAAGCTGCACGTCGTATGTTCAAGGCATCGTAGGGACAGACCCTGCGACCATACATCCTGAGGGAGTCTCATGGACCTATTCGACTACTTGGTCTTCATTGGCCGGTTTCAGCCTTTCCACAATGGTCATCGCGACGTCGTGCTTCACGCACTCAAACGGACGCGCAAGCTGATCATACTCGTTGGAAGTGCAGACACTCCGCGTACGACGAAGAACCCGTTCACGTTCCGTGAACGCAAAGAGATGATTGAAGCGACCTTGGATGCTGAGGGCGTATCGGTCGACCGCGTCAAGATTCTTCCGTTGCACGATCATCTCTACAACGAAAACCTGTGGATGGCACAAGTGCAACGCCTCGTCGCTGATGTCGTTGGACTTCCTTTTGAGTGCCACCCGTGCAGCGGCACAGGATGGGCTCAAACCAAAGAAGCCGAAGGGGAAAAGTGCTTCTGGTGCCAAGGTGAGGGGAAGCGCAGACCTTCGGTTGGAATCATCGGACAGAAGAAGGACGGGTCGAGCTACTACCTAGACTCGTTCCCCCAGTGGCCATTGTGTGATGTCCTGCACACGGAATCGCTGTCGGCTACGGATCTACGAAACGCTTACTTCAACGCTGACAACGAAGAAGGAGCAAACATCCTGCTCAAGGCAAACTTGCCCCACCAGGTATTCGCAGCTCTTTCGGCCTTCAAGTACGCAGGGCCTGCCTACAATCAACTTGTGAAGGAGCAGAAGCACCTACATGCCTACAAGAAGGCATGGGAAGTTGCTCCATACCCACCGACGTTTGTGACCACAGATGCTGTTGTCACGCACTCGGGACACGTGCTACTTGTTCGTCGCCGGTCGGAGCCAGGCAAGGGTTTGTGGGCAATCCCTGGGGGATTCCTGAATCCAAAGGAGCACCTTTTCGATGGGTGTATTCGGGAATTACGAGAAGAGACACTCCTCAAGATCCCAGAGAAGGTCATGCGTGGGTCGCTCAAGGCCGCTCAGGTCTTCGATCACCCAGACCGTAGCCAGAGAGGGCGCACGATCACGCATGCCTTCCATTTCGACTTCCCTCTTGGTGGTGAGTTGCCTAAGGTGAAGGGAAGTGATGACGCCGAGAAGGCACGGTGGTTCCCCATCGCAGACGCGCTTGCTATGGGTCCTCAGCTTTTCGAAGACCACCTTCACATCCTCGAATTCTTCTTGCATCGCGGTTGATGTAGGTATACTTTACATGCTAATGGGATAGACCCATCAAGCCTCTATAAGCGAAGGAGTTTCGCCGTGTACATGACCAAGAATCCACTTCTGAACACTGACGGTTACAAGCCCAGTCATTGGATGCAGTATCCTCCAGGTACGGAAGCCTTGCATCTCTACATTTCGTCGCGGGGAGGCGTCTACAACCAGACCTGCTTTTTCGGACTTCAGGCTTTCATTCGTGAATACCTGATGACGCCGATCACTCAGGCGGACATCGACGAGGCTGCAAGCGTCTACGCCCAGTACGGCGTGCCATTCAACAAGGAAGGCTGGCAACTCGTTCTCGATCGGCATGGAGGTCTCTTCCCTGTTCGTGTGAGTGCTGTGCCTGAGGGCACGGTGGTCCCTATTGGGTTTCCTTTGGTCGTCATCGAGTCGACGGACCCGGACCTGTTCTGGGTCCCGAGCTTCCTTGAAACGCAGCTTCTTCGTGCTGTCTGGTATCCAACCACGGTTGCGACTGTCTCGTGGCACATCAAGCAGACAATCAAGCGCTTCCTTCATGAGACGAGCGATGACCCTGAAGGTCAGCTTCCATGGAAGCTTCACGATTTCGGAGCCCGTGGTGTCAGCTCGGCGGAGTCGGCTGTTCTTGGAGGAATGGCTCATCTCGTGAATTTCATGGGCACGGACACGGTCTCGGCGGTCATGGCTGCTCAGACTTACTACTCGGGCTTTCGGGATGGTGAGAAATATCTGGTCCAGATCACTGAGGATACCAAGATTCCGCTGGGTGAGATCGCAGGGTCGATTCCTGCTTCGGAACACAGCACCATCACTTCGTGGGGTCGTGACAACGAAGTCGCTGCTTACCGAAACATGATCCAGCGTTACGGCAAGCCTGGCGCGGTCTTCGCTGTCGTTTCGGATTCGTACGACATCTACAACGCCGTGAGCAATCTTTGGGGTGGTGAACTCCGACAGGAGGTCATCGACTCGGGTGCTGTGCTTGTGGTGCGTCCTGACTCGGGAAGTCCTGTGAAGGTCGTTAGCGAGTGCATCAGCCGTCTTGATGCGGCCTTCGGCTCGGAGGTGAACTCGAAGGGCTACAAGGTCCTGCGTCACGTTCGGGTCATCCAGGGTGATGGCATCGATGGGGATGTCATCGAGAACATCCTGGAAGAGCTGCGGCGCAAGGGATACTCGGCGGACAACGTGGCGTTCGGTATGGGCGGTGCTCTTCTCCAGAAGATCGACAGAGACACCCAGAAGTTCGCGATGAAGTGCTCGGCGGCGAAAATCAACGGCGAATGGGTCGACGTCTTCAAAGACCCCATTACGGATTCGGGCAAGACGAGCCTCAAGGGCCGTGTGTGGACCATCTTCAAGGATGGAGGCTATGAAGTCTCGAAGCTCGGTCTCGATCCTGACTTCGATGCTCACAAGCTCAACATGCATCCTGTGTGGGTGCATACGATCGGTTGGTTGCGACCGCCCGTTACGCTCTTGCAGGTGCGGGCGAACTCGGAGCGTTGATGATTGTTGCGGTAACTGCTGGAATACAGTAGTATCGCGGTCATGAACAACTCCGAGTACCCTACGCCAGACGCAAGGCGTGTACGGACGGAATTAGACAAGGTGTTCTACGGTGCGGGTATCCCCAGTGACTTCTGGGGTCCGCCTAAGGCACCTTTCCGTTTTCATCCCTATGAGATGTGGAATTCACCTTCCGTAGTGCCTGTGCACATGCAGGACGCTTGGTGGAACAAGCTTCTGTCCAGCCCTGATCTTCTGAAGAAGCCACATCTTGTGTTCGTGTGTTGCCCGCAGAGTGATCAGGTAGCCATGACAGCGAGCTTCGAGTTGATGAAGTTGGCGCTAGCGAACAAGCACAGGATCCAAGTGGACAATGCGGCCACTGCGGACACGAAGACGAAGCTTATTGAGCCTGTGGCGTGTCTCTACAACGTTACGGATGACTGTACAGTGGACCGACGGCAAGCCGTCAGGGACTGGATTCGTGCTTACCAGACAGCGTTCCGAGTCGTGGCCATCTCAGGCCAACCAGGGGACGCTGTCATGAAGTTCCGCGTGACTCCAACGTTCGTGTTTTCTATCAACCCAATGACTATGGTGCATGTGTGAAGCAATGTGACCCAGCTACGGAATTTGCAGCTCTTACGGCCATCACATGCTCTCCAAGTGACGTCGTCCGTGGGTTTTTGCTTTCTCACCTCAAGCCTCAGTATTTCATCTACGACGTCACGAATCCGCTGTTCCTTGTCATCGCAGACCTTGCAGCGCGCACCGGGGCCCCTCCTAGTCTCCAGGCGCTGACGATGGTTCCTGGGGTGCCGTCCACGGCGCTCCAGGCTCTTGGTGGGTATGCAAGCCAGAATCGAGCGATCGACACAGTCGAGGATGCCACCTACGTCGTCAACGTCCTCAAGACCTATCACAAGAACAAGCTATTCACAGCATTCCTGATGGCTGCGGCCTCAAAACTCGAAGGAGACACTGCGAACTTCGATGAACTTCGTATTGACACCGAGAAGGTCCTGATTGCCCTCTCAGACATGGAGGACAGGTCTGTCCTTTGGCACATGGGTCATGGCGACAACGCGGACAAGCTCGTTGAAATGGTCTTGTCCGAGAAGAAGCCTGGAATTCCAACAGGTATTTCCGTGTTTGACGAAGGGTCGAATGGGTGGCGTAAGAAGAGCTTGATCTGCCTGGCAAGTCACTACAAAGGTGGGAAGAGCACCATCGCCCTGAACATCGCTGTGAATATGTACAAGGCTGGATACAGTGTACTCTACTTGCCCTTCGAGATGGACGACGTAGAGACCAGTGAACGTATGTTTGCTTGCGTTTCTGAGATAGAGACCAAGAAAATCTCTCAAGGTAAGTGTTCACCAGAAGAGCTTACGAGAATCCGGTCGGCCATGAATCAGTTCCGGTCGCATGGCGTACAACGCGGACGTCGGTGGTCTGTGCAGTCGGCGTCTGCTGTGACCCCTACTCAGCTTGTCAGTGAGTTTCGGGCGTACAAGTATGACGCCATCTTCTGCGATTACATGAAGTTGATGCAGCCGTCAGGTTATTCGTCTCGCATGGGAGAGGCCGAACGATTGGACTCTCTCTACCGAGAGATGAAGGTCGCGGCGACGCAGCTTGACACGGTGCTGGTTGGTATGGCTCAGGTGGATGACGAGTCGGGCAAGGCACGTTACTCGAAGTCCATCTACGAACACTGCAACAACTACTGGTCGTGGCAGTGGAAGGAAGCGGAGCGCACAAGCGGGATTACGGAAGTCTCTCAGATCGCTCGTTCTCACGAACCATTTTCCTTCAAGATCAAGGTGGACATGTCACGTACGAAAGTATACGACATGCCACCAGAGTACGACATCACAAGCCAGTGGAACAGCAACGAGAACCTCGGAGCAGGGCTTGAGGGCATGTTCAAGCTGTGAACAGGTTCAGGACCGAGGATCCCTCTCTTGCAGCTGCGTACGCCCGCAAGCGGCACTTGCCTGTGGTGAGGGAACCTAGACCTTCCAGTGCTGTGTGCGACCATTGCTGGGACCGAAGTTCGTGCTTCTTTCACACGATCCAAGGACGCAAACCGCTGACGTGCTGTGCTTTTGATTTCTTCGAGCAGAATTCTCACTCGACAGTCGATGCCCTTGTAGCGTATACATGCGAGACGTCGTGTGTGAAACGTCAGTCGTGGGGACACGATGACGTTCCCCACGACCCAGACTACTGCGCTAATGACTGCCCAGTCTCTCAGTTCCTTCTTGACCGAGGACCTAGCGACTACAAGCGGGACCCTGCGTAAACATGGAGACTCATGCAATTTCGCCTGTCCAAGGACGCTGCCCGCAAGGCCATCTCATACATCCTCAACGTCGTAGGTGGTGACCCTACGATTCTGATCTCGACCGATGAGAAGCGACCGAACAAGGTCACGATCGAAGGAGCTGGAAAGGGCACGTACGTCCGTACGATGATCGACGGGGACACGCTTCCTCAAGGGATCATTCCCGTGGATGGGGCGCACCTTGCGTCCATCAAATTCCCAGCGGATGTTGTATTCACCACGGACTTCAGTTCCAAGCTCAACTACGAGTCTGGGACATTCAAGGGCAATCTCCCCTTGTCATCGAACGGCGGCTACGTGAAGACGCAGCGACCGAGAGACACAGGGGACGTGGAGTGGATCACCGTCGACAAGAACATGCTGGTCACGGCAACGAAGGCCACCGTCTTCGAGTCTACGATCAAGGTGGCGGCTGAAGGCATCACCATGAAGTTTGGGGACCGCTTCATCATGCACGCCTTCGATGGCGTCCGTGCTTCACTGTACGTGGAAGACCTCCCTACCCCAGTGACTCCAACGGTCTGTGTGCTTTCGTCGAAGTTCTTCGATGCGATCACGAAAATCGCAGGTGATGAGTCTACTATCCAGCTCGCTGTGGTAGGTGGAAGCATCCGTGTGAAGACAGCGAACACGTTGATCTCCTATCCGCAGCTTCAGGTGGAGTCGACGGACATCTACGCTCACATCCACAATCTCTTCCAGAACGCCATCGACGGGGAAGTCACTGTATCCGCCAAGAGGCTTACGGCGGCGATTACGGCCATGGCTTCCGTGGTCCATGGAGGCATCGACTACAACCACCACTTCGTGTTCTCGATCCTCCCAGACCAGAACACGATCGGTCTGTCCCTCAACACAGACACGGGTCATGTGGTAGACGCCGTCGTTGTGGACGGGGAGATGAAAGCAGGAACCTTCGTCCTGCCTGGAAAGCACCTAGCCGAGATGCTGCCTCTTCTCACTGGAGATGTGCTGATCCGCATCTACACGGTTGGGGCTGCTCGTATGGTCTCGTTCACCTGCAACGACGGAAAGAGCACGATCCTCATGTCCGGCGTGAACACGGATTGATGTGACCGAGGACACACAACACGAAGAGTCTCTCTTTGGGATCTACGCACCTCACTGGTCTTACTGTGAAGAAGGGGAGTTCTGCTCTATTGGGAACAGACACTACCTGTACAGAATCCCAGGGGCAGCAGAGCCTAAGCGGTGTGTAATTCGGTACGAGGATGACAACATCGTCCTGTTTGTCTTTTGTGGAAAGAACGACAAACACCTTGGTTTTGGAGTGTGGGTCCGCCGTGAAGGAGGGTTTGCCATCATTGAGCACCAGCACTGGTTGATGTTCGCAGATCGTGACTCTAATAGTCACACCATGCGCAAGACTGTAGATTACGCCATTGACCACCCTGCTATCCGCATGGCTGTAGCTTCTACAGACGGGACCGTAGGGAAGTCCTATTGGGTTTCTGTCAAGCGCAAGGAGACCTTCCTTTGAAGCTCCCGAGTACACTCGTGTTCTCATTCGACAAGCACCCGTCAGGTAGACTGAAGCTTGTCTATGCTACACGTCTATACGCTGCCAGTGTGGCCTTGTCACGTGTGTATGGTCTAGCTGATGACGATGTGACTGAAGCCTCCGTGCTCGCTCAGATCGCAGAGTTTCTTGGAAAGGACGGTCATCGTATTGCTGGATGGAACTCGCGTGTAGAGTTTCAGGAGTGTTTCATACGGAGGTGCTTCGTCCACGGAGTAGATTTCTCGTGGTACTTCAAGGAACGCTTCGGTCCTAATTACCGGTATTCAGACGAGAAACATGTGGACCTTAAGGACTTCTTCACGTCCTACGGGGCGGCACCCATGACTGCGGATGAGATTCCAGCTCTCTTTGGGGTTGTTCGAGAATTCCAAGCGGAATCATCCTTGCACGCCCTCGTTGTGGACCATCTCTATCGTGTGGTATCCACGGTGCGTTATGATGTAGTCACTGGAAACATTCAACATGAATCTCATGATGTCGTACTCAAGTCTTTGGTCTTGGGTCTACAACGATCCGTTGCCGATCGTTTGCATCCTCCGGGTGATACAGACGCTGTGGGAGTGAATGTTCACACAGCCGAATACCCTGAAATCGTGACCGCGTACTCCACATTTTTGCGTGAGATCGTAGGTACAAAAATCCTTCTTGGTGGCGTGCATGGCTGGCACTGAGCATCTGACCCCTGAAGAAGTCACCCAACTCGTGACGTGGGTGAAGAAAATCCACGGCAAGGAAAGGCAAGCCATCATGCTCATCGACGGCTATGATATGCCGGAGGTGAGTAAGCAACTTCGTGCTTTTTTCCCTGACCATTTAGATGCTGGTCCTGTAGACTTCGCTGTCTACTATGGGGAAGAGACCCGTTGGGTCAGTCTTCGTCCTGTGCTTCAGGTGGTTCCCACACGCTTTCTGTCTGACCCCACCGTGGGAGTGTGCACGGTCCGGAAACCTACATGAGTGATTTGACCCTCAGTGAGCTGATTCGAAACTGGAAGCAAGAGATGCCTGCTAAGTCCGGCAACGAGATCGCTCGAAGCTTACTGGATACAGTGGATGCTAAGCGGCTCCAGGATGAGCTTCTCTACTACATCTACTCGTTGATTAATGGGCCGGATCACCCGAACTGCATTCAAGCCAAACGTGCTGAAGGTCCTGAGGACTATCCCATTCTCTTGAACGCGGTGGAGACCCTCAAGCGCTACAAGGCACGTATTCGAGCTATTGGGTTGGAGACAGAGTCTTACATCGTTACTGCTCGTAAGCAGTATACTTTGGTAGAGAAGACCCTGTCTCTAAAGCCAGAGTTCCAGGCCATCAAGACGGTGGAGCAGCGAAAGGCCGTTGCTCAGCTTGTGGCTTCTGATGTCTACGAGTTCATTCAGTCCATGGAAACTGTGGTGGAGTTCAGTAAAGAGGTCGCCAAGGAATACAATGAGTATTTCAATGCGTTGGCCCTTGAGTACAACATCGTAAATGCCATGAGTTACCATAGGAATCTGTATGGAGCAGCCCAAGACCCTAGAGACAACGTCCCCCGTCGACACTTCTGATCGGCGCATTGAGGACCATCTCAAGAAGATGAATCTTGAACACCTGGTAGAAGCGTTCGAGGAACGTGTTTATCAGCTTCAAGAAGAGAGAGACCAGCTTCCAGAGACAGTATACTACGAGCGTATGCAACGTGCGCGTACGAAGCTGGTGATGGACATCCTCAATGGCTATGAAGAAGCCTGTTCGGTGTCTCCTCGTTTCTACGACAACCTCATCTACACGGCGATGAGGTCTCGAATTGACGTGGAGGATGGGTTCGGAAGCGCCATCGAGCGCATTGCTGCGGATGTACGAGACATCAACAACGCCCACGGGGATGTGTTCGTTACGGTGGATACACGCGATGTGCAGAAGTTGCTCAACTTCTGTAACAAGCTCATGCAGACGAAGATCATCATGAGCGGGATGGGCTTGCATGTGGAAACGGACAGAGTTCTCGCTACGATGATCGCTGCGGAGTACGGAAAGGGGTCGGTGGAGCCCCTTCCGACACAAAGTATCGTGGACCGCATGAACGCCATGTCCCCACGCTGATGTCTTGGGGTTATTTTCTAGTCTGCGGTGGAAGCACCGTAAATCCAGCAGGATTTGCTAGTAAATGCCCACTGACCCAGAGAACACACAAGACCCAATCCAGATCCCATTCGGGGATGGTACCGACGTAGTATCCTCGTCTGAGGGTGGTTTTGACGTGCCTAGTGCGGATGTTCCACCTAGCCGTGACCCAGACATGGTCTTCACGCTGGAAGAGACAGAAGCACCTCTTGTGGTCACTCCTGGAGAATTGACTCCATCCTTGACGGATGGCGTCACACCCGCAGAGACACGCCTCGACGCCACAGAGGAAGCTCGGGCGGTTTTGTCACGGCAGAACGCTGCCGTAAACACAAACTCGCCTACGTTGGCTAGTAACGGGGAGACGACCACCGCAGGTGGCGTCATGGTTCCTGGGTCTCAGGCTCGGCGGACGCAACAGTCAGCCCAAGGGATCGACGACTTCCCGACGTTCGAATACCCTGGCATGCTCCCGCACAAGTTCAGGGAACGCAAGCATCAGGTCATGCACCATGACGTGATCGTCTACATCCAAGGTGTAGACGTGAGTGAGTGGCTTGAAGGGTCCGTTGGTATCACACATCACATTGGAGCGGATCCTAGCACCTGTGATATCACCCTCAACAACGCTCTTGACCGATTTGTGCTCACGAAGGAGAACTTCTCTGGAACGTGGCGAGTTTCCGCGGATGAAAACGACCTGCACGCTTCTGATTACAGCGAAGCAGCTAAGAAGGCGATCTTTGACATCAAGTGGCCTCTAGGGAACAATCCAGTAGACGCACTTTCTGGTGGTCGGTGCTGGCCTCTTAACTACGACTCTCCCATCTTCCATAAGATGGACCCTGTTCGAGTGTGGGTTCGTAACCCTAACGACGGGGAATCTGACGAATACATCCCGCTGTTCACTGGCTACGCAATTCACATCAACTACAAGCGTGGGTATACCAACCATGAGTCGTCTATCACGATTCAGTGTAAGGACATCCGCGAATTGATGCGGATGATGCGAACGAACACGAACTCCGTTTTGTTCGTCCAACCTGGTGAGAATCTGACCACGAATAACAGTGAGACAGATACAGGTGTAGCCACGGATAACGTAGGAGGTGGAGCGTTTTCTCCTACATTCTTCGAGGATTTGGTGGTGGTCAACACCTTGTTCTCGAACCCGTGGGCAAATTTCACGTTGTTCGAGATGATCCAGGCTCTCACGTACGGTGGTGGTGATCGTCCGTGGTCTCCGCAAACAGTGATCAACCAGTCAGGAGAGCGTGACCGGGAAGCTATCCACAATCAAATCCGAGCGATAGAGGCTCAGATTCAAGCTACAGCGTCTGATAGTCCAAATTATCCGATCTTGCAGCGCCAGCATGCTGCATTGGTGTCTAGACTTGAGCAGACCAATGCACGTCAAGCAGGGGGTCAACCGGGTAACGCCAACGAATCAGGGGCTGCACCTAACTCCACACCTGCATCTGGGCCTACATCGAACACGCAACAGCAGGCAGCACAGAACCAGTCATCTAGTGCATCTAACGCTCCCTCTGGAGCTACCCTCGAACGTCAACGTCCTCAAGGCCAAAGCCGAATTGGGCGCTTAAGTCGTGGTCAAATTTACAAATATCCTGACGCTAGAGCGCGTAACGAAGCTGAGGAGAACACAGATGAAGGTGTAGACGAGAATGCTCCTGGTGGTGCTCTCATGGCCACTTGGAACAGTCTTTTGACCTTCGGGTTCCCTGAGCGTGAGAAACCTACAGCACGTCGTGGTGAGGTTCTCGTTGACAACCAAGGCGCTTGGCTCAAGCAGACCATCGTCCAGAACACGGACACCTGTTCTTACTGGACTAGAGACCAAGTCACACGAGCTGGTAAGCTTACACGTAGCAACCGCGCATGGGCTCCGGATACACAGCTAGTCCACATCTTGAAGCCCAGCAGGATCTCTACGGGTGATGCTGTCATTCAAGACAACGCGTATATCGACGGTTCGTCGGTTAACACGCAGCGTAACTGGGTGTCTAGGCTTCAGCTTCTTTGCGAAGGAGTGGACGCCGCAGACTATCGGTTTTGGGTCAGTGGAACAGGAGATCTCATCTTTGAATTCCCTCAGTATGACTTCTACCCGTCTGACTACAACCATCCAAACAATGCGTTTGGGTGGCAAGAAATTTACGAGTTCGATCATCACCTAGAATCCGAGGTTTTTGAACCTGAGAGCGGCGAAATCTTCAACTGCGTGATCGCCACGGGAGGAATCACAGGTTACAGCCAGTTCGCGGATGCTGGATCTGGAGGTGGCGCCGTGTCTGCGCTTGCGCCAGAGGCATATCCTCACGCAATAGTGTACTGTCCTGTTCTTACCGCAAGACATGGTGTCAACATCAAGGTCATCCCTTTGCCGTTGATCACCAATGTGCACAGGCTCCAGCAGATTGCAGCCATGGAGTTTCAACGGCTGCTCGGGCTAGCGAGCACGTACCAGCTCACCACCAATTATCGGCCGTGGGTGCTACCTAATCGACCGATCTTCAACCGCCTACATCCTCGGTATGGTCTAAGTGACACGGTAACGCACTCTCTATCAGTTCGTGAAAGTGCAGGTAGCCCGCAGACGTCGATTGGGATGCAGTATCCGCGTTCGGTGGATGAGCTTGGAATACCACGCTTCATTTCGGGCGCTCCTTCTCTTCCTGTCTACTACGGGAAGATTCCCACAGCGGACGGGTCCACGATCATGGACCAGCTTCAACGGCGTGCAGACATCTACCGAGCTGCTATTGCTTCGGAGAACCCAGCTCTAGCCAACGTTCTGCCTTCAGATATTGCTCTTCAGAACTACGCCATTGAGGTAAGGTCGTATCCGCCTATGGGGTACGAAGCTTACAATGTCATTCCTATCACGTCACTTAGGTCGGACGGAGTTCAATCCCCTGAAGAAGGGGTGCTTGCGGACCAACTCTATGAGCAGCTTTCAGTGCTCAATAACGAACTTACGTTCGTGGCTCAAAACAGACAATTGTCTCAAAGTGAGCGTCTACGTAGAGTTGACGAAATCAGCGAGTCTATTGCTCGTGTCAACCAGCAACTCACGGACCTAGGGGAGTTTCCTAACCAGACAGCAGCCTCGTCCACGCCTCTTTTTGGGAGGTCAGGTGTCCGTATCCCTGAGGTGTCACCTTCACCTAATCCGAATGCTCTGGCTCCGAACGAAGAGGATCCGTTGTGCGACCTAGACGGTTTGCCGTTCGGGTCACCACTTGGTACATCAACCACAGGGCTCTATCCGCGGGAAATCATCACAGAATTCGATGTAGGTCGTCATCCTGCGGTGGACTACGCAGCAGAAGAGAACGAGCCTGTCTACGCGGTTGCGGACGGAACGGTGGTGGCGATCACGGACCATCCCTACTTCGGGAAGTTCATGAAAGTGGCTCACGCCCACGCTGTGTTCTCGTTGTACGCTCCTGTGGTCCCTGACGTGGCTATCAACGCTGTAGTCTACAGGAATCAACAGATCGCGAAGGTGAGTACATCGCAGGAAGCTACGGAAGCACAACGCAGCATCCTTCACTTCGCGCTAGGTCAAACGGAAGCTCAGTCCGCAGGTCCTGTACCTCAAGGGCGGTTTGTTCCTCCTCAACGGTTCCCAATTGCGGATGTTGGGTTGGTGCGAAACCTCAACTTCATGCGCACAAGCTTCTACCTGAACCGGTCTTCGCAGGAAGGAGCATCGCCTACACGGATCCATGGTGGGTTTGATATCATGTGCCCAGAAGGCACAGAGATTGTGTCTGCCACGGCCGGAACGATCTCGAAGGTCTACAAAAACACACCACATGAAGGATTCGGACTACGGATCCTCGACGATAGTGGAGGTGGTTACCATTACTACTTCCACATGCAGGAGCTTCCTCTTGTAAGGTCTGGACGCGTTGTCGCAGGTCAGGCGATTGGTAAGGTCGGATCTACAGGACGAAGCACAGGCAACCACTTGCACTACCAGGTGGAGTTAAAGAGAGCAGGCAAGCACCGTGTGGATGTGAGCCCGCGCCTAGCTGCCTTGGCGTTGGGGCTTCCCTGTATCGACGGAATTTCCAAATACGAAGCTACGAACATCTACGAAAAGGAAAGCGGGCGTCAGCGTCCTATACAGGCGCCTGCGAATGCTCCTGAGTCCCCAGCAGACCCTGTGACCGTAGCTGATATTCAGCGACGCATCGGTGGCAGCAACAGCTCAGTGGCGGCAAACCATGGGCACCCAGACGCTACGTACTTCAATCCCGCGTCTGCACCAGACACGCAGCACGGTGTGCCGTTCAAGGCGCCACCTGCGGGGCTCTTGTCGTCAGACACCATCACGTTCGCTGCCATTGGTGACGTAGAGGCTGTTCGAGGGAGCAACTTCCTTCGAGCGATGACACGTACATTGGGTGACCTTCTCCATCGAACTGTGACGATCACAGGGCACGGAATTGCGGGTTCGAGTATCCTACAGTGGCTTGAAGGCTCCGATGTTGCCCAGACGCGCCCTGCTCGGACACGTAACGCAAACATCGATAAGGTGCGTGAAGTCGCGCGGTCTGCGAACGTCATTTTTGTGAGTTTGGGATCGAATGAGCCGACGTTAGAGGGAATGACAGCAGCCTCCATCCTTTCGTTGAATTCCGAGCTAGCTGCGTCTGGTGCTGTGGTGATTTGGGTCAAGCACAAGCCTTTCCCTACAGGGAAACGACTGTTCAATGGGCGCAGTATCGATCAGATGATCAACGCAGGCGTGGCGGCGGAAATGGCGGACCCTCATTTGCGTGCGGGGATAAGCATCACTGAAGCTGGAGTCACAGCTGTGGATGCTTTGTCCGGGGACCCTATGCCTGACCGTGGTTACTTGAGCGACCGTACACGATACTCTAACTACGGTGCCAACATCGTAGCCTCGCTGATTTCCCCTCTGGTGGTTCGTATTCTACGTGCTGTTTCTGGGTCTTCAACACTCTCAGCAGATCCTGTGATGTGGGCGAGGTCTGTACCTCCCGAAGACTGTCCACCTGGAAGTCAACGACGACTTCATGGCCAAGAGGTCCAGGCTCAAGATATTGAGATGGCGGGTGTGGAATGAGACCGCAAGACCGAGTTAATCGCACACGAGGAATCACCGACCGCATGTCTCACATGCCGTCAGGTGCTCTGGTAGTATCCTCAAACCCGAAGACTGGGAAGGTCACATGGGGCGGCGCACGAGGTCGCCAAGAGTCACCTGTGGCTCATCCATACATCGGACCAACGTCGTGGATTCGGGTGTCTCCCGAGCGGTCTACGAAGATGATTGTCAGCTACCGTGGTGAGAACCTAGAGCCTTACATTGCGTCGTACGTGGCGGAAGACATCGAGGGCACGAGCAACACGAGCCTTATCGACGCGACCAATGCCGGCAAGTTCTACTTCCGCGTGCTCAAGGAGGGTGAAATTCAGATCACAAGCACTGGCGTTGCCGATGTCAGTGCCCTTGCGAACGGAAACTTGGAACTTCGTGGTGGCGCTGTTCTCTCGGTCTACGACAACGTGAACATGGAGATCCGAGACGAAGCTCCTGTGCATCGCCGGAGTACACTGGACTCGCCACTTGTTGGAATTGGAAACGAAGAGCGCTTTGGTGTGGTCACACGCCCTAGTCCTGTAGACCAAACCGCAAGGATTATGGTCACTACGGGTGGTGCTCCAGCGAAGGAGTACATTCGTCACTACACTCATGAGAGTTTGAATGTCCCGTTGGTGGACCTTCGTGAGGGCATCGTTGTGGATGACAATGGAGTGCCCGTGCTTACCTCTGGATTGAAGACGAGACTACGACTCCGTTACGGAACCACAAGCAACCAGACTGTGGATGTGGTCATTGACGAGGCAGGCAACACTGCGGTCAAGGTCCCTCAATGCAGCAGAGGTCTGTCTCTCACGGTGGTTCAGTCGGATGCAAAGTTCACAATCGGGAAGAACTTCAACGTCAATGTCACTCAGAACATCGGTATTTCCGCGGGTCCAAAAATCCGCATGGATGCTCGGAGGATTGAGCTTGCGGGGACGACTCCTTTGATCACACAGAACTGGTCTGGCGCTTGGGCCGCTGCTAGCGCTCTTGTGCCTCCACCAGCGCCTACACTTCCAAATGTGGCGGCGTCTGTGGTTCAGATCATCGCGACTCTTCAGAGCATTGCCGCTCAGCTTCAACCGAGCTGCACCGTTATTACCGTGGCAGGATAACCTATGGCCATTCTAGACGATTGCTCCCCTCCAGAAGCACTTGACCTCTACCACCAACGAGCCATTGATGAAGTAGTAGCGCAGTTGAATGCTGTGGTTGCGTCCATGGAAGCTCAGAGTGCAACCATGCTGTCTGTGCTTGATGGTCTTGACGACACCTTGGATAGTCTGTTGTCGTCTACTGGTGTGTCCTCAGATGACATCAGAGACAGCGCGTGCTCGCTTCCTCGTAATCCCACGAACACGGACATCGAGTCTCAGCTTGACGCTACCGCAGGTCTACGTCTCATTCTTGGAAGGATCGTACTCAACGGAGATCTTGACATCTCTGCCTTGAAGCGTCTCTACAGCATCTTCAAGAGCGTTCCAGTCATCTACGGTCTGATTCCTGAGTTGTCCGCTGTCGCTGAGGACCCCATCTACGGAGTCCCGGAGGTCCCTACTCGTCTTCTGGTGATTTCTTTAGAGAAGCTTCAGGTAGAGACTACTCCAAGTCTCTGTGCCCCTGATGACATTGTAGTCACTGAAAACGAGATTGTTGTCAGTATCAACGAAAAGATCCCGGAGGATTCTGACGACCGAGTGGTCGTGTGCATCTGGATCGGAGATGTGACTGTTGATTCAGTATTCTACGGTCAGCTTCAAGAGCTTGGATTCACCATCGAAGAAATTCGTGACCTTCTGCTGAAGAGAACCACAGACGCACTTGAAGTATATCAAATCAAGGACCCTGTAAGGCTCGGAAAGTATCTTGGTACGTTGGAATCTGACGAAGACGACGCTTTCTTGGTGGAACTTCTTCAGCGTGGACCCGATCTCATCCGTGATGTGACCACAATCACAGACATCACCACGACCATCAACGAAGCCATATCATCACCACCTGTGAGTGGGTGTGGTATACACCCCGCAGTGGCGATGCTTGCTACCGTGGACGTGAACTCACTATACCCTACTGGTCTTAGTTCAGGAGACCGCAGTGCTAACTGCGAGGACACGAACGTGTTCGCGGAGGTCAATAGCATCTTCGGGAGCATGGGGGTGATGGAGAAAGCCATCGCCAAGGTAATGGCGAGGTTCCAGAGCACAGCAGGAACCATCATTGCTCGTCTGAGTGACACAATCTCCCTAGCAGAGCGTACGTTCCTTCCGTCAGCGGAAGTTGGGTTCAATGCGGGGTCTCTTGGTAGCTACGGTGTAAGCCTTCAGGGTTCTGCTTCAGCGATTCCAGGTGTACCCTCAGCACCTGTGTTGCCTACGGTGTCAATTGCTAGCATGGAGCAGTTTCAAGGTAAGCTTGAAGCCAACGTGGGTGTGATCACCGACTTCGTGAATCTGACCACTCAAGTATCCTTGGGAATGAGCTTGCTTGCTTGTACTCTATCCCAGTTTGGTTCTACGGTAGGTACACTGAACCTTCCTGTTGCTGGGGCTCCAAGTTTGAGCTTGAATATGAGTGAGTGTTCACAGAACTCACTGGATGCTCACATTGACTTGAGCGCGCTCACCTTCGATTGGCTCAACGCAGCGATCTCTCAGCTAAATGACACCTTGCACAGGCTCAGAGCCCTCATCGAGCAGCTGCGTCAGGCTCAGTCTGGACCTGAGGCTTTGTTCAGGCTCCAGTGTTCGATCACAGAAACAGCGCAGCTTGCGGTGAGCCTTGCGCGCAGGCTCACAGCCGCTAACTTCGGTAGGTTCTGATGGCCATTCGTGAACTCACTCCTGATGAGCAGCGACGCATTTACGGCAAGCGCAAGCCCGCAGGTCAGAGGCCTCGTTACTACGACGCCGCTACGGGTCTCTTCAATGAGATCTCATTCGACTTCGAAACGTTCATCCTGCTCGTCCCTATTGGTTTCCGTGCCCGTATTGGGCAGTACCTGGCCGCTCTCATGGCTGGCGACATTGGGTCAGGAACCATGGACGAGCTGCGTACCACGTGGCTCACTCAGCGCCGTAGGACCTACCAGGCTGCGTCAGATCTCTACGGGCCCACGGTAACTACCTACGAGGACATCCGGGCAGATCTCATGGATGCGGCAGTTGGTTTTGATGAGATCTCTGAGTATCAGCGTTTTCAAGCAGATCTCACAAAGGTCGTTGGAAAGTTCGTGGATGATTACGAAAACGTTACGTTTCAGTCCAATGTATACAACACACTGAAACTACGGTCTCAACCGTCCGCGCCCACTACATCTCCTGTGCACGCGGAGTTGCAGTCGTTCATCCAAGTATTTCTCGCCTACCCATAAGGTAAGTAATGTTCCACCATAAACCTACATGTCCTACCTGTGACGTCGTGCCCTCTTACGACGACCGATACGATGCATACTATTGTGCTGCTTGTGATGTGTGGCTTGAGCCTGCATGTGCTGAGCTTTGTGAATTCTGTTCTGACCGACCTATCAAGCCATCAGAAGCGCAGCGCTGACCTTTATCTTAGGTCATGGCGCTTACGTTCAAGAAGGAAGACGGCGACATCGTCATTTCAGCGAGCGGGCGCCTTCTTGCCATTGAGGGTGCTGAGAAGTTGTCTCAGGAAGTCGGAGACACTCTCCTGTCTGATTACAACCCAGCACGTGGAACAGGATCCGAGGTTCGTAAGATCACGGCTACGATGATGAACCCTGGGGTCATGCCTCTGTTCGGAGACGCATTCATGGCTAAGGCTGTGGAAGACTCCATGGAGAGACTAGCTTCTCTCCAATCAAGAGATGCTCGTACGACTCCTCTTGAACGTCTGGATACGTCTCAAACACGAATCGACATTCGTCATCCAACGAAGAAGTCCTCTTTGTTTTTGTTGACTGTAGCACCACAGCAAGGTCCACGTCAGCAACACACCTATAGGTCACGGTATCGCCACCAGTATCCTAATAGAGACGCACGTACGGTGTTTCCTGTAGGAGTTACCACGGATGATTCCGTACCGAAGTGAATGTATGGGCGTTCTGGCTATGTCTGAGCATGCCACTTCACTACGACCCCGCACTTCTCGTCGACCTTCGCAGTAAGCAGACGAACCCTCCGCCTTCCATTGGTCAGGACGGTAAGCCTAAGTCCCGCTACATGATGGCAAAGGGGAAGGTGAAGGAGCGTGATCCTAAGACAGTGAGGGGGCTCGTCGTTCACCAGACTGCGGTCGAGCTGGGTGTTAGTGCTTCACAGGTGAAAGCTGCGGGAGGCGACCGAGAACTCGCAAAGCACACACGGATGCTGAATATTCCAGCTCATGCGATCTCCTCTCAGACAGGGAAGTTCGTAGTTCACTGCCCTCTCACTTGGTGGGCTTACCACGGCCACGGGTTCAACGAATACAGCTTGGGTCTTGAGATGGAAGCCTGTCTTCCTGGGCTGAAAGGTAAGCCTACGTGGAACAAGAAGCCACCTACGGTCATTACTCCAGAATTCATCGCAGCCTGTCGTTCTGCACTCGGTTACCTCTATGAAGAGGGTAAAGCTCTTGGGATGCCGATTGAATTTGTTTGGGCTCACCGCCAGAGCACAGCAAAGCCTTCCGATCCTGGTCAGGAACTTTGGGAGGCTGTGGTCATTGACTTTGCAGTCAAGGAACTGAAGCTCAAGCCTCAGTATGACCTGGTCCTCAAGGATCGGTCTGGTAAGAAGGGGCAGCCAATTCCTCGCGATTGGGACCCATCGGCCAGCGCCAAATACTGACGCTATCTTCCTTCGATGGCGCGTACTACAGCACAGATTGAGCAATCTCTTGCTCAGCGCATCAACGCGCGCAACCCGTCCTTGGACACAGTCAAGGGTGCGATTCCCGAGGCTATGATCATCCCCCAGGCCGCGGAGATCCAAGCGCTTGAACAGCGTCAGGACTCCATTGGCATGCGATACTCGTTCGAGTACGTGAAGACTCAAGACAGGGACACTCAGATCCTCTACGGAGCAAACCACGGGCTTCGACCTTCTCGTGGCACGCCCTCCATCTGCCGTGGTGTAGCTTACAGATTTTCTCGGCCCACAGAGAATGTGGTCATCACCGCAGGGAAGATTGTATCCACGGACGACGAGAGCATCAGCTTCCGTACACTCTACGATGCAGTCATGTACATCGACCGCGTGGACGCGTATTACAACGCTGCTCGGCGTCGTTATGAAGTTCCTGTCACTCTAGTGTCCATTGGAACCGGAGCTGCTTTTGAGATCCCGCCTCTCACGGTCAGGAAGCTTCGTGAACCTGTGGTGGGTATCGACGGCATCGAGAACACGATGCGGGCGTCAGATTCCAACCCTGAAGAGTCTCTGCCTGAGTTTGGTGTGCGTGTACAGCGCGCCTTCAATGGCCTCGATAAGTCAAGTAGTGACGGTCTAAGCACTGTGCTTAGGAACCTTGCACCTACATTGGTGCGTAATGTCATTCCCATCTTCTCATCAGACACACAATACTTCCAGCGTCGTACACGGCGTGCTTCGTGGGATGTTTACATCCGAGGGGAGAGACTAGAGGACACAGAGGACACTTTCATGTCCGATGGAAGCACCAGTGTCTTCACGTTATCGAAGCCTCCGGCACGTGATGTTCTGGAAGTCCGCATCGGTGGGCTTCCAACAACGTTCACGTTCACTCCGGACAGTCGCCCAGAAGTCAAAGGATCGTCTCAAGCAGAAGACAAGATCAGTTTCCCTTTCGTTCCAGCTCCTGGTGCAACGATCGTTGTGAAGTATACATGGAACTCGTTGATTGGTCAACTTCAAGACTACATCAATCAGCGAAGGAACAAGCCGTACAGAACAGACACATTGATTCGTGAAGCTCAGCCTTTGATGCTGCGTATGCGGTTTGACGTGCAGCCGACAAGCACTTTTGATAGTGCGTCGGTACTAGATGACGTGCGACGTGCTGTGTACACGTACCTCGATGAGCCCGTATCCCGTGAGGTGCTGTCTCCGGAGATCGTACGGGCTTACATTCTTCAAACTGTTACAGGTATACGCACAATCAGTGTGCGTGTGTTCACAAAAGCTGAATTGGGCACACTAGACGTAGAGACTATCGAGCTGGCTCCTTACGAGTACGGCGCTACCACCGATGTTCTTTTGACCACGGTACGGGTGTAAACGCATGACCATGGAAAAAGACGCTACGGCTACCGTGATCTCGAAGTTTGCAACAGTCATCAAGTTGTGCGATGATCCTGTCCTAAGCAAGAAGCTCGCGGACGCTATGAGCAAGTACGTGGAAGGAAACCACGAAATGGCCGAGACTGATGTTGAGGCTGTGCTTGCTGAGGTTCTTCTTTCTGATATTCCTGGTTACGACGAGTGAATCAGTCTCCACCTTCGATCCATAGGTAGGATTCTGATAGGTCGATAGGTGAGATGGGGAAGGTCGGGAGCTTGGGTGGTGGAGGTAGTTTGACTACGACCACGTCAGCTTCTGGTTGAGGGACCTTGTCGTCTTCGCCGTTTTCAACTACACGGGGTGACATGGATTTCTCCTGCGCCCACATAGCAGGATCGTGTATCTACCGGAACGAGGACTATCCGTTCATGAAGACCCCTACCGTTACTACGCTTCATCTTGCTGCTGAGGATATCGGAAAGTCCAAGCAGCCGGCCTTGAGCCCTGTCTTCAAGAAGGTGGCTCCATTACTTGTTGCTCCGTTCCAGAAGGCCATGAGGGGCGTGGGGTCTCCTGCAAAGAAGAAGATCTTCAAGACCTACTTCGGGAAGGTCAACCTCGGGGACAAACCCATGTCTCCGAAGAACAAGAAGATGCTTCGGGACATCCTCACGGACGCTCTACGTCAGGACCGCGGGTGGCTTGAGTTCGTAGCGGAGCAGATCCTTGATGGATCAGCTCCTGAACTCGCTGCTGTGCTTGGCGGCGATGCCGTGAAGGCGAAGACCGAGAAGGGCAAAAGCAAGAAAGCCAGCCTTGTCACAGCGAACGAGTATACGTCTCCTGACGATTACTCTTCGGTAGGACAGAAAGCACTTGCTACCATTCTAGACCTTGGTCTTGCGTTCCCTGTGGTCATCAATGTAGACCCGAAGGATTACAACGGCAAGGCAATCTTCGACAAGGCCAAGGCGAAGCGTCTTGCTTTGGGTGGAACCACCATCACGCTTGATGATGAAGACGACATCGAGACGTTGGTGGATGCATTGGTGGACGTGGCCACGGACAGGTATCAGCTTGCACTAGAGACTGCTGAAGGCGATGCGAAGTTGTACGCTGACGAAGCAGGCCTCTCGGAAGAAGATTGGGCAGCCGAGAACCTCTATGACTACACGAATTCTGAGAACCCACTAGGTCCATTGCTCCTTCTTCCTCTTCTGATCAAGGAGCAGGCTACGAAGACAGCTGCTACTGTTGATGACGAAGGCGCCATGGTTTCGGCTGTGTGCCTTGCCCTTGACGATGCTGCCCGTTTCTGTGGGGATGTGGAAGCGTATAGTGGTAACATTTCTTCTGTACTTGAGGCTACTAAGGATCTGATCGATGACATCGATCATCTTCTTTCGGTATACGTAGGCTTCTCTGAGGGTGAACTGGACAATTATTACACTGGTGTTCGGATGTACCCGACCGAGTCAGCAGACAAGGGTGCTGTAAAGAGATCCGGTCAGAACGCTCTCAAGGACATCGAGATCCTTCAGCGTGATCATACAGTGCCTCCTACACTAGCTCCCAAGATTCGAATGTTGGCTGTCGACATCAAGACTATTCTCCACAACATGAAGCTGGCTACGGCTAAGGTGACCACGGCCAAACTCTCGGTGGAGTCACTCGCAGAAGGATCGTATCCAGAGTCGTCTGATATCGAGGCTCTTGGTCTTGAGTATCCTGTATCTCTGGGGGATATTGGAGGAGCTAGTGATGTCCTTGCTAGGCTTCGATCCTCCGCTCGGGACCTTGGATTTCTAGAAGACATCAACGACCTCGTGATTCCCTCGGAAGATGGGCTCTACGACCTATTCGCTGCTCTTGAAGAGAGCGCGTACACGTACGAGAAAGAGACAGAAAAAACTCTTCAGGCAGACGCGGAACACTACGCTGAGCAGGAAGGGACGACCACCGAAGAGTGGTTCGAGGCCAACTACAACGAGTACATGTCGGACGTCCACGACCCTGCGATTGCTCTTCTTCAGATGCTAGGTCGTTGATCTCGTAAAGAGGTGTCATGGAACTACGAATCATAGGCACCCCTGAAGAGATTGCCGATGCACTTCATCGACTTGGGACTGTACCACCTACGTCTAAAAAGACGAAGAAACGTAAGTCCAAGCAGGTGAACGAGACAGGGTCTTGTACGTTCACGATTGAGGATCTTCCTCGTCAACCCGCGTTCATTCCTTCTGTGTGGTACCCACAAGACCCTACAACGATTCCACAATCGGAATTTTGGCGTACAATTACTACATCAGAAGATGACGGGCGCAGACTGACACCTTTCGAGTATGAGTCTACAGGGTCGTCTGGTACGTGGACTATCAACCAGTGAAGACGTTGCTGTTGTGGTTGAGCTACCTGCTGTGTCCAGCACCTAAACCAAAGCAACAGCAACCGCCTCCACTTGACGACCCGGAGAAGGCCTACGGTCAACCTCCGGACATTCCGAAAACAAGGCGCCGTCAGCAGTCGTAGTAGGTATCTTCTCCTGTGGCCGTCAAGATTTCAGCACCTACGAGCCCAGCGAACCCCACCTTCGCTCGCGTGCTTGCAGCAATTCCATCAGGTGACCAGTGGGCCCACGGCACCGTGTTACCTTACACGGGTGATGGTCTTCGCGGGGAGACACAGCTTCTCCTAGATGCTATTCCAAACGGTGGTCTTGTAGAGATCTACGTGAACGGGAGACTGATCACCCGTGTGGACCCCGACACACAGACTTCGATCGTCAACCTCGCGTTGGTTCGAGGGGTCAACGACGTCCTCGTCAAGCAGGGTTACGATAGCTACCAGACACGATTGTGGGCACTAAATTACGCAGTGTGGATGGAATCGTTTGCTGATGAAACGTACTCTAACATCGAAAGTGCCACGGATAGCAACGGCATTGAGGTCTACGAGCAGCACTTCCGGTCGTTTTTCTCTACCCGATTGACTGAGCACCAGGCGCTGTTTTCCGATCTGCTGCCTTCGACGATTGCCTATCGTACTTTGCTCGGGAAGATCGCTGTACGGTCTCTCATCAACGAGTCTTCATCCACACGTGGTGTGGAGGACATCCTATCAGCGTCGACGACATCGACCCCTATTGTCACCACAGACATTGCGACCACGAGTGTCGAAGTACCGAACCCTGTATACTCCGACGCCAGAGACTTCGGGGGTTACACGTTTCACTACTGGCTGCCTAACTCTTGTTCTGCGGCGTGGCATGGTTTTGTTCGACTCATCGATACCATGCTTGATGACACCCAACTGTTCCCTTTGTCTACATCGGAAGCTAAGGTTTCCATTAGGCATGAAGGGACGAAGTTTGACCTGTTCTTTGACACCGAAGCTGCGGAGTGTAAGGACCTAGAAGATGAGTGTGCCGTAGATTCACACATCTGGGTTCGAGTGACTTCGTACCTTCCCATCTACATTTGTCCCTGGGTTCATGGGTTTGATGTGGCGGTGACTCGCCCCCTTGGCCGCTTCAGGTTTGACCAGAACGTGCCGTGGGATAGCGCTTATCCTCTGGACTCTCTTGAAGCCACGGTGCCACCGGATGGGTGGAATGGGTTGGTCATCTCTGGTCTTGATGAACCTAGGTGTCTTGACTCCGTTGCTGGTGGCGGGTCTGCTCCTTCGCAAGAAGAATTGTGCTGTGGTACTCCGGTGACAGCTTTGCTTGTGGAAACACTGGAATACTTGTATGCAGGAACCCCTCAAGTAGTGAACGCAACGATGACTAGCGTTCCAGCGGATCCTCTGCTTGGTCTGATCTTGATTGACGGGGATCCTCTTACGATTGATGGAGACCACATTCTGGCTTGATTATGTAGAGCCATGCCAGACAAGAATTTCCCCGCGGATTTCGTTGACATTGGGCGTGGACTTTTCGACGCTGACAAGCTCATCATCAACAACAGGTCAGCAGATGCTTCACGCATTCGTACGTATACTGTAGGTGCGTCTGACGGTAGCACTGTAGGGTCTCCTTGGGAAGCTATCGTAGACACACAGGGCGATGTTACTCTTCTGCAAACGGCTGTGTTCACTGCTCAGGGTGATATCACCACCTTACAGACAGACGTATCAACTGCTCAGGGTGATATCACTACGTTGCAGACGGATGTGTCGACTATTCAAGGTGACATCACTACGTTGCAGACGGATGTTGCTTCCGCGTTAGTGAATGCTGACTTTGCAGGAACCCACACAGGTGGCCTGCTACGTACAGGTGTTGGTCTGTACGCCGTGCGTAGGGACAACATGGCGGCATCGGCTGCACCCACAGTCACAGATGATAATACAGCAGGCTACATTGTAGGTTCTCTGTGGTATGATACCACAGGTCAGGAAGCTTACACAGCTCTAGATGTGAGCACTGGTGCTGCTGTTTGGAAGATCATGACGGCCACAGGGGGTGCGACGTCAGACATCTTGTTCGAGTGGAACAAGACAGACCTCAGCCAGTTCGATTTCGGAAACCTAGCGTCTAATGCTGGTGGAGCAATCACCCTAGGCACAGGCGGTAATTGGTACAACGTATTCGTTACTACCACAGGACAGCTTGCGATCCGTCAAGGAACATTCATTGCCGGTGGTGACTACCTAGCGTTTCCAGTCAATCCGACTGCTCTGTCTGAGCCTCTGCCGTCAAGTTACACGATCTCCATGACCATTGAAGGTCGAGACACTACTATCGATTCCACAGACTGCTACGTAGGTGCAATGACTTCGTGGCGAACATCAGACCGTACAGGTAGAGGGTTTGGTACTAGTCGAAACGTCACAGGTGGTATTACACCCGTAATAAAATCAGGAGCTGTGACCAACTTCAATGGCGGTGGTACGCATTTCACAGCCCCTTGGGGGTCTGGAAACGTTAGGCGTGGTGGTAATTACGTCTACAACATCGAGAATGTAGACCCTGCGTTGGGTTACGTGATCCCTGTAGGGGACACCCATGGTTACTCGTGGTGGTGGGGCACAGCCAACGACATCTATCGTCGAGACAACACGAATCCTTTCTATGACGCAGATGCTATCTGGACTGGGTATACTCCAGACACAGTGGGCATCATCTACGACGCAACCTCTGCTGCTTCGGGTACGACCATGCTGATCTCGGAGTTCATTGTAAGGAAGTACAAGTCATGAAAGGTCTGCTGTTTGACTCGTACCGTGATGCAGTGGCCGCCAAAGACGCAGCACATTCAAGTCATCCAGACCGTGGTGGCGAATTTCCTTTGCTTTACAGAGGGGATTTCGTGTTGATTCTGATCCCAGAAGACTTGTTGTCTGAGTTTCCTGCGGCAGTGGATGCACCGGAGCCGTAATGGTTGAGAATGAGCTGTATCATGGCAGCATGTTTGTCGTTGTAGGACCTTCGGGTGCTATGGAGCATTTCAAGGCGACTACAGACATGCGGTCGCGTACAGTGACTGGTTACGAGCCTGACGGGTGGTGGGTACGACCTGGGCCCTCGCCTATTTTGGTTTTGGATGGGAGTGGGTGGTTAGGACCGTTCGCCACAGCGTCGGAAGCTCGCGCTCACTTCAAGTATCCGTAGTACCTATCTCCTGTGCATGGAGAGCTGGATCCGACCAAAGCTGCGTGTAGCTGACAACCCGACGATGCCGTCTGGGGCTAAGAACAAGCTCAAACAGAAGCTCAAGCCTCCTCCTGGAATCCCAGACCCTAATACTAGGGATGGTCGCCATGACATGATCGACGCACTTCGCCTGTCTGTGGGTGAAGTGTCCATGCGTGCCAAGTGGATGAAGACGATCGTAGAGAAGGCTCTAGCCGCTGAAAACCGTCAGGATTTCAAGGAAGAGCTGATTCTGATGACAGATCAGGTCACTCAGATGAAGATGCGATCGGTTCCAGACGTTGTAGACACTCTACTGAAGACGATTGAGACGTACGAAAAGTCCCAAGGACGCAAGTTCGTGCTCGACTCTTTCATCAAAAGTAAGGGAAAGAACGACGATCCTGAGATCGAACTTACGGACGAGGATCTCGAAGAGATTCCAAAGAAAAGTGCACGTACAGCACGTGTTGACTGGGTTGCCTACTTCGTTAGGTAGCTATCTGTATCCCGAGGTGATTTTCAATGGCTAGCTCTACGCCGTTTGCAACGAACAACCACGCAGTCCGGTCTCCCGGCATCAATTTCGACGCTGCCGGGTCGGTTACGTCCAAGACGTTCCACGGGCTCTCGTTGGTCGTCAACGGCAACGTAGTCGGTCGTATTGAGCAGTGGCAGCCGCAGATGTTCAACCGCGGTGGCCAACACATCCACGAGTTGAGCCACTTCACCTTCGGTCGTCCTGTCGATTACGTGCCGGGTGTGGCTACCAACTTCACGCTCACAGCCTCGCGCACTGAGGTTTGGCAGCAGGAGTTCGAGATCGCGCTGGGTTACCCCGCGGTGTGGGCGGACCTCATTGACCAAGACCGCCCCTTCGAAATTCAGGAGTACCTTTTCCGCGGTAAGGAACTCTACCGTGTGTGGGTATACTCAGGTTGCTGGTTCACGGACCGCAACGAAGAAGCGAAGGCCGCTACCTCGGAAGCTCCACGCTTCATGGTCTCATCCACGATCGCGTTCGTGTCGCGCAAGCGCACGGTCGGCTGATTCTCTGTTTCCTGTTCCATTCAACTCATAGGTACGTTCAAGATGGCTCACGACATCCGCCGCGATTTCGACGAAATCGCTCTCCGTCTCGAAGCGCAGGGTGAAACCACCCTCGCCAGCGTGATTGATCTCTGCTCTGCGGAGATTCACACGCGTATGGCACGCGCGCAGCGTCGCCCCAAGCCGCGTGCGGCCAAGGTGTCTGCGGCGTCCGTGGCTGGTGATGCGCTCGCGCAGATCCGTTGGGCACGTACAGAGCTTCGCGACCTCGCGCGCTCTTACCGCAAGCATGGGTCCGTGGCTGAGGCTCGTGACCTGCTCAAGCTTGCGAGTGACCTCGCGGATGACGAGCACGCTCTTGAGACGGGGTCGGATGCTGATCTTCCTCCGTGGGAAGAGCCCGCAGTAGACACAGCACCTGCGGATGATGCTGGCAATGCGGATGATGTTGGTGACGAAGGCGTGGCGGACATTGCCATTGACTTCGATATGCCTGTGATCTTCCCTGAGGGTGAAGGCGCTCCAGACGATGAAGCTGAGTCGACCGAGGAATCGGATGAGACTGCTGTGGAATCTGGGGACGTAGAAGACGTGTCCACGGAAGACGAGGATCAGGTTGTCGAGCCGGAGGAAGCCAGCCTTCCTCCGATCGAGACCCTGGAAGCATGCCTCAAGGAAGTTCGTGTACTTGCCCGTATGGCACGGCGTGCGAACAACATCAAGCATGCGGCCAAGCTTACGCATTGGGCGATGTTCGTCGAGGCTTCGTTGACTGAAGCGGGGGATGAGGCTGTTGTGGTCCCTCTTCCGCCTACGGACGGGGAAGACCCCATCATCGACTCTACGAACTTCAACCACGGGGACGATGACATCGTCAACTTCGCGCTTGAGGTCGAACAGGAAGCCCTTGGCGAGCCTTCGGAAGACATCATGGACGTGATTGACACGGACCCAGATGCTGATACTGACGTTGATGAATCAGACGATGGCGACAACGATGGTGATGTAGCAGACGAAGATCTTGAGATCTTCGATGTGGTCGACGACGGTGAGGGCGAGCCTCCCTACGAGGGTGGCGATGATGTCGCTGACCTTGACGATTCTGAGGATGAGTCCACCGAAGAGGATGAGACTGAGGACGATGGCGACGAGGACCTCGACGACGAGCAGATCGAAGACGAGGCCCAGAAGTACGAGTCCGCGGCCAACACGTTCGAGGCTGCGAGCAAGCTCGTTGCTAAGAGCAAGAACGGCTACCCCACCGAGGTGAAGAGCCTTCTCACCAAGGCCGCTGGTTACCGCAAGCAGGCAGCAGCCCTCCGCTCCAAGAAGGGTAAGCGGAAGGCAAAGTCGAAGAAGCGGTCAAAGTCCAGCAAGCGCTGAATTCAGGCTTCTTCTGATTGAAAAGCCAAGGTGGAAACGCCTTGGCTTTTCTCGTTCGTACACTAGGTTGAGAATCTCTTATTTCCGCGTATGGCGTATCCGGACCTTCTAGAACAGCTCGTTGACGCACGGGATGAAGCCAACGCGTTGGCTCACAGTGTGACCACAGCCTTGCAGCATTACGACGCCGCAGTATCCTCATCGGCGAACAGCATCGGCATGTGGGCGAGTCCCCGAGGCTACGATGTCATGTCGAAGTTCTCGTTCGTGTTCTCGGACGCGATCATCGTCACGGACTCTCTGTGTGACTCCCTCTACGTGGTGGAGTCTGCTTGCTTCCGTGTGGGCATCACATTGGATGGCCTGGACGATGCTGAGGTACTCGCAACGAAGACGAAGACGAAGGTGGGGTCTCTGTCTCGGAAGTGGCGTAAGACGTCACAGATGATCCAGACGGTTCTCAGCAACCCAGTGAATCTCACGAAGCTGGACCTTGTACTTCCAGGAGCTACGAAGACTGAAGTGGTGGAAGTGGTTGCCGGGCTTCGAGACCTCGTCATTTCGCTCACTACACTCTCTACCTTGGCTAGTAGTGCCAAGAGGTCCATCGAGACGTTCGCTCTGGTTCTCCAACGTGAGTACGAAAGTGCAGCGTCTGTGTCTGATGCCGCACGTACTATTGCTGACTCGGACCTCGACGAAGACCTCCGTTCGATGTTCCAAGGTCTGGTTCCTTCGGCTTCTTTGCCTCCACAGGCGGACATCGCTATCTGGGCAAGGGACACTTTGCTTGACACTCCTAAGGGTGACGTAGAGTGGCTTGTGCGTAAGGGAGAAGACGCCACAGACAAGCTGTCTGCGAAGAAGAGCTTCAGCCTTCGAGTGCCTTCGGCTTACGTTCTTGCTGTATCGAAGAACATCTACAACAAGCACGGGAAGCTGAAGCTTCTTGATGAGCTTGGTTCATACTTGTGGGCTGATAGCAGCCGTGGTCGTGCGTATACTGAGATTTTCCAGGACTCTCTATACCCGTACCCGCAACCTATCGCTCATGGGGACTACATGTTGTTCCCCATGCTTCCGCACACACGTCAAGGGAAGAAGTTCAAGGTGAAGATCACTGGGTGGTCGCTGCCGAAGGCGTAAAGGTCTGTCGATGGACTTCCATGATATGAGTGAATTCGAGTCTGTTGACGTTGAGCCAAAGAGCCCTGCGCAAGCGAAGACTCAAAAGGTCAAGACCCGAGCGGTTCCTGCTCCTACTCAAGCTCCCATGGATGGGTTCTTTGCCACGTCTGCGGCTTCTGTTCCTACGCAGAGCCCAGCACCTGCTTCGGTGTCTAGGGACCCTGCGAAGGTGCCCGCTGTTCTGGCGAAGATGCGGAAGATTTTCGCTGTAGCTGAGGCGAAGATTGAGTACGTTCCGATCTACGTTCCTGGTGAGAAGGATCCGAGCTTCACCGTCGGACTTCGTCCGATCGGTCATGATGACTACGAGTGGGCCATCAAGCGCACTGTCCTTGCTTGTAAGGACATGACCGATTCTCGTATGGAAGAGATGATGTGGACGACCGCTACCATGGCGATCGGTATTGCCACACTGGACGAAGGTCCGTTGCCTCCAGGTCAGGTGGGCACGCCTGTGTGGAAGGCCCTGGACATCGAGCCTAAGGACAGCAGCTACGTACGTGACGCGAACTACCCGTATGACGTGGTTCGGTTCGAGGCTGCGGATATGATGTTCTCGGAGTTGCGTGGTTACTTCCACGATTTCGTGAACGTCATCATCGCTGAGTACAAGACACGAATCGACCCTAAGGTCATGATCCGTGCACGTCAGATTGTGTCTCCTACGCCTGCTGCTAAGGCACCAGAGTCTGACCTGGACCTTCCGGAAAACCCTACGACGTAGCACTGCTGAAGCGCGAAGCAGGGGACCTGTGGCTTCGCGGTCGCGTCGCGGTGTTGATGAACAAGCATCTGTCGGATCCTAAGATCATCGACATGCCCATGGACGAGGTCGAATTGACCTACGCCATGTACAACGAATTCCGAGAGGAGCAGTGGAGGAAGCTAGAACGCATCCTTGGTGTCCTCTGGGTCTACGACGATGTGGCACACTTGGGGCCTCAGAAGAACGCCCAAGGTGAGGTCGTGGAAGCTCCAAAGTCCACACCCAGAGACGGACGTGTTTACTTCCCGCTGGCGGCTGCGCTCAATCCTCAGATCATCACCGAGGCGATGAACCGCTTTGGTCTTGGCGGAAGCACCCACGATCCATTCGGTGACCTCGACCTTCCAGAGGGCTTCGAGAACCTCTTCGGGATGGACAAGGAAGAGTTCTTGGCTCAGACTGCACCTACGCAAGCACGTGCGCGAACGCAGCGTCAGGCTCAGCATGACGTGCGTGCGGCTCCTGTGGCCCGTCGGAAGTGATCAAGCTTCTGGGTTACGTCCGCCGACTTCGACTCTAATGCCAGCTTTGAGCAAGTGTGCATCCGCACCTTCGCTCACAGACACGAATACACGAAGTTCCACGTTGATGGACGTGTTGTAGTATGCATCCAAGTCGATGAGAGTGTCCGAGAAGTCAAATCTAGACCCATCAAAGATGACTGAAGCGATCAGCACTTCAGGATCTTCATCAGCAGGTGGAATGTAGTAGAGGCGAGCTTCGCAGTTGCCTTCTTCTGCGGGGTTGATGACGCCGCACACGTATAAAGACATGTAGTCGAACTCTTGAAGGTTCTCTAGTCTCATGCCACCAATGGTGATCTCTGACCCAACATCAGCGAACGTGTACCACTCATTCGTGGCTAATGTGATGTCAAAGTAAGGTGGATTCCTCTTCGACCATTGGTCTGTGACTGCGTTGTACTGGACCCACTCGCCATGAGCAGGAGCGGCTGTGTTGAGTGGAACACCTTGCCATCCAACAACCTCGGGGTTAGGAAGTGTACCAAGAAGGTCACCTCCTACCGGAGGCGTGGTTTCTGAAATGACCGCACTGAGTGGCAGAACAGAAAACGCACCATCGACAACGACCACGATGTTTCCGGCCGTGTAAGGGCCCGCTTCAAATTCGACACCTTGGATGCCTTGGACAACCGTAGAGTCCACGGGGCCTACTACGTCACCCGCGAGGGAGCCTCCGCCTCCACCTCCAGGTGCAGGTTCCCAGTCACCGCCCCTGGAGTCGTGGAGTAGTACATCTGGTTCTCGTCAATGACCCAGCATTGAGTGCCAACGTCAACGAGGGTGCCTGTAGGCAGATCCTCAGGGTCTACTACAGGTGGAAACACCTTAAGGTGCGTACTGTCGTACCTTTGGAGGACTTCGTGAGTGCCCACGTCATAAGGGCCTTCAGACGCAGGTGTGGTCTCTGTAGGCTCCGTAGTCGGAAGCTCGGTCTGATAAGACACGTAAGCTTCTAAGTCGGTCGCGAAGATCCGTTGAACGTAGTACGTGGTCATGCTGGTTCCTCTACAAGGACAGGTATCCCAATTCGAATCATCATGTACCTGGAATCAATGGGGATACCAATTTGCAATGCCATCTCAGCTAACTCGTCCAATTCAAAACTTACATACCCGTCAGGACTTGCCCACATTTGAGCTACAAACGGAGGAATTGTGGGTTCTCCAAAGTCGAAAATACCCGCGTAGACGACTGTGCAGGAGTCTTCTCCTGTGATCGCTGTGACTACCCCCAACACCTGGTTTCTCTCTGGACCTGACGTTGCTCTGTAGACACGAACGAACCCGGCGTCGTCTTTGTAGACGACCATCCCGATATCGAAATCTGGGTCATCTATAACAGACCACTCCCACTGACCAGAGGAGGAGCTAAACTGACTCGCGGATCCTCCGCTTCCACTTCCAGGAACAGCCCATGAGCTGAATCCTTCGGTGTCGTCTCCGAATACACCAGGACCAGGAAAGGACACACCGTTCGTATCCGGTGTGTCCGTAGTCCACATGGTGTACTTTTCTGTGATGTGGTTGTACGTGCGGTTAATGTATGACATTAGTTCACCTGTACCCACACGCCGTCACCGACGCAGAAGTAAACATCTTGACCTACAGTGTCTATCCACTGAGACCCATATGCCCAGCCAGCTGCGAAGTTGTCAGAACCAGACGGTGCTGCGGTTGCACTCGGATTCCTTCGTGGCGCGGCGGCGGATGTCGTAACCACAAGAGACCCTGTCAACCACGTCTGAGCATTTCGGAATGCAGTGTCTGACGATTGGATATTGAACGTCGTTGTTGTGCCTAAGTCAGTATACAGTAGGCTGTCTTCGTTCATCATCGTACGTCCGTAGAACGTAGCGTCATAGGTGCAAGCTACGTTCCTGTTCATGAACACGATGTTGCCGAAGTTGGATGAGAAGCTGCAATCTGTGAACACCATTCTCAAGGCAGACGATGTTGTACCGAAGGCCATGAAACCAGCAGTATTGGCGCCTACATGGAAATTGCACCGTGTGGCTTTGAGTGCGACTACGTCTCCATTGAAGACGTTTACTGTGGTTTGACTTGTGTCTTGAACGATGGAAATGTCTTCCAGTTCGATGAATCCAGAGGCATTACCCATCCACAAAGTAGAGTTGGTCAGGGTGATGGTAGCACCAGCACCCCACCCTTTAATAGACCAGTTACCACATGTTTGTGTGGCTTCATCCACAACGGTCGCGCTGCTAAGGGACGTGTCTACGATGACATTCCGTGCACCCACAGGAGCTGCGTTCACGGCAGCATACAAAGACGACCATGTTGTGTACACATTACCAGAAGCTACGCCTCCAGGACGCCAGATGAATGGTAGGGTCGCAGCGAGCGGAGCCGCGCTCGTCTGCTGGAACACCAGCGACGTCGAGCCGACGACGATCGGGTCCGCGGTCGTGAGCGTGTAGCCCTTGCCGCCGTTCGCGGTGCCTTCGGCGACGTACGTCGTGAGACCGGTCGTGACCTCGGCGTCTGCATCGGCGTCGGTCGCGCGCGACCACGCGCCGGCCGCGCAGACGTAGATGCCGTTCTGCGACGCGGTGCTCTGGTCCTTCACCAGCACTCGGTTGCCGGCGATGACCGAGACGCCGTCGATCGTCTGCGCGCCCGAGAGCGTGATGTTCGCCGTCGTCGCGACGCGAACCGACGCCTTCCAGTCGAGGCCGGTGACTGCGGCGGCGATTGCCGCTTCGAGGTCCGCCTTCACGTCTTCGAGACGCGCACGCGACGTCAGGATGTGCACCTGCCAGTTGCTGTCCGCGTCGACGTAGACGAGCTTGACGAGCGTCGGCCCCGAACTGTTTCCGACGATTGCGACGCTCGAACCGCCGTCGATCGTGTTCGGCGTCGCGTCGAGCGTGGCCGTCGCCGAGGTGCCGAGCGTGAACCACCATTCGAGATCGCCGGACGGATTCGGGAGCGTGAGCGTGTATCCGCCAGACGCGTAGTGCTCGCGCGTGTCCGGATTCATCGGACCGTTGGCGTTGTAGACCGCGACGCCTTCGTCGAGACCGCCGCGGGCGAGTAGGGCGTTCAGGGCGGCGCGGGCCTCCCCACTACTTGCTTTCAAGATGTCAATAGCACCTTGAACGGTAGAGGTTCCAAGTTCCGGAGCCTCTAGCTCGTCGTCATAGGTGACGTCTTCTGCTGCCACAGGTCCACCGCCTGCGGAAGGAAACCAACCACGCGCACCACTTCCATCTGTTCCATAGACTGAGTAGGGAGCAGGTTCGTCTTCGTCACCATCCAACTGAAGGAAGAAAACCTCCCCTGGGATAGGCATCATCTGCACAGAACGAGAAGGGGCCAGACCCATCGCATTAGGCAGACCGTCAGCGGGCTCAAACACGAGATACGGGGCATCGACAGGGGCTCCGCCTCCACCGCCGCCTCCTCCACCGCCAGAAGCAGAACCCTTCGATGTGATCGAAGCGTTTTCAATGGTGAGGTAGCATCCTTCTACGTAGTCTCTGATCTCAGCACGGACTTCGTACAACCTCAACCCAGAAGCGATGTCGTCGCCTGGAACCAAGTCAAACGTACGGTAGACAATCTCACCCGCGTCGTCATTCACGAGAGTGGATGATACGACGTAATTTACTTCTTCAGGAGACTCAGGATCTCCCATGTCATAGAGTCGAATACGACCACGTGCGTCTACCTCACCCTCCGGCACAGTGAGCATGGCCGTGTAAGTGAACATCACCTCGGGTGTGCTAAACTCAGAAGGGTCAAAGGTCATAGACCCGAGAACCGTGAAGCCAGGACCTGAAATGACCTGCTGAAGCGCACCCGTGTATGGAATAGTGACAGGATCTCCGCCGCCTCCGCCTCCTTGAGAGGGATCGTCGTAGACGTCGATGATCGTGTGCGTGTCTGAATTGTACGGGCCTTCAGACTCCGGAACAGTTTCCGTTGGTTCCGATGTAGGAATCAACGAAGTGTACTGGACTCGAAATCCCAGATCTTCCGCGTAAATGGTCTGTACGTATACCAGCGCCATGGTTATTCCTCAGACGATGACGGTGATGTGAGCGCCGTGAACGCTCGATGTGGTCGTAGCTGCGTCCCCATAGAGCCGTAGCGTGTAGAAACCAGCAGACGTCAGGAACGTCGGAGGAATGGAGATGACCTCTCGACCTGGAGTTCCTGATGTGGTCAGTGTGGCCACGGTGGACCCAAGAGGGTCCACTAATTCGAAAATCGCGAACGGCGAACCAGGGCCGTAAGCAGCAAGCACGACTTGACTGCCTCCCTGGAGTGAACCCCCTGGAAGGTAGATGCTACCTACAAGTGTAGGTGTGATGCCTAGCACGACCTCATTCGCTGTGTTATTCACTTCAACGTTGGTGGTGGGTGACCACACGAGTCTGACACCACGTAGCAGTGCCACACCGCTTGAGGGAGAGCGAACGTAGAAGTCGTAGAACCCTGTGGTTCCAATGACTACGTTGCCTACAGGAGCCACAGACGCTACAGCTCCCGTGGTCATCACATCCCAGATCACAGCCCCGTCAACCATACGACGAAGCTGGAACTGTGCCGTGTCTGTGGGCGACGTTGTGCCTAAAGCAAGACGGGTGTCTGAAGACAACAACGTGCTTGCAGGAAGCCACACTGATCCAACGAAGGTGAACACATTACCTAGTACAGAAGCGTCCACAGTTGTGGTCACATTCGTGTTCGAGGACACAACGATAGGGTTTGGAACAGCCGCTGCTACGATGACATTGACTGTGACATCCTCACCGTTAAGCTGAAGTCCGTTGACCTTGATCCCCAAACGGTCATTAGAGCCAAGACTGTTTGTCCCTGGAATGAATGACGTAGAGACAATACGTGCCATGTCTCCAGACGAGTAGGGGATAATCAACGACCCGTTCGGTGTGATTTGAGTCTCTACACCAGAATCACTGATCTTGAAGAGAGTGATGTCAGAGGTTCCAGACGTCCCAGCGATCTCCTGTGACATCGTCAAACGAGCGATTGTAGTAGCCGTTCCGAACTCACGAAACCCGTCGATGAAATTCGTTGGAATGACGTAGTCTGTATCCGTGCCGAGGACGTTGAAGACTGCTGATGGAATACCGGACCCGAAGAGTGAAGCCACAGGCTTCGGTCCCCATGTCCCATCTTCCAAGTAGAGGACATCACCCTCAACTGGAGCAGTTTCATCTACAGGTGTAGTCTGAATTCCGACCACTGTGGGGTCTGGATACGTGCCTCCGAGATCACCACCTGCTGGACCGCCTGGAGTGACACCGTCCCCTACAAGAGGAGGCAGTTCCACCATAGGTTGGGTGATCGGAACACCACCACCTGGGTAGTGAATCCACGCAATCACGATCCCATTGGAGATGTCCTCGTTGTCTAGGTTTCCTTCTTCAATGGTGTAGATTACAGCGGCACCACCAGTTTGGTTGTTCTCCGTGTGCCTTGCTGTGACCGTGTATTCTGTAGGTGTGGTTGGAAGTACAGTGATCCGCTTGGGAACAGCGAAGTCCTCCGTGACGGCGATCCCATCCGGAAGCAGCGCAAATCCATTGGCTCCAATCTCGATGGTGTCTACGGCAATTACCGTGACATCATACCTTCGGTAAACACCCTTACGGTGCAAACCGATGTGAACGTCACGAGCCTTAGCGGCAACGAAAGGGTCGCCTGTATTCCAGTACCGCTTCTGGGTCATAGCGCGGTTACCTCAGTAAATCCGTTGATGAAGACGGTGATGTCCACGGATGTAACATCTCCACCTAGAATGAGTCTAACAGGGATGATTTTTGACGCAGACGACTGCCATCCACCGTGTAAATTCTCTAGCTTGACCCCTTCATTGGGGTTGGCGATCCCGTTCGTGATCATCATGCTTCGTTCTTGATACGATGCGTACGTATTCAGGGTTGACCCACTGACAATCACTTCGTGGTGGTTGATAGCTGTACCACCAGATGTGACTTGGACATGCATACTGAAATCAACAGTCATGGTGTTTGGTGGCACCATTCCAGCGAAGTTCAGGTTGAGTCCAACACCTGTAGTAGGATCGATCGCTGTGGAAATGTCAAAACTAGGTCTGTTCCCTACTGTTTTGGTGGTAGGACCGTATCTGTCAATCCCTGATAGCCATCCCTGGTCGTTGGTGGGAATGGCGTACAAGTACCGAGCTTCAGACCCAGAAACAGTGGATCCCGCAGGCCAGATTCCTCCAAGAGTAATCGTCTGGCCAATTCCAAGGTTCCGTTCGTTGCTTGGCAACTTGTTCGTCAGGATGAGATCGCAGTCTCCGACCTTAGGACTTGGGCGAACAGCGTATACGTAGTACAATGAATTGGCTACAAGTGAAACACCTGCTTCCAAAGGAATAGACGTTCCAAACGTATACTCTGTGCTCGCATAATCAAATGGAGACACAAGACCGAATCCGATGACATTTTGAGTCACGGTGTGGAGCGCGGACGACTTGTTGACCCCGCAATAGGCACGAATAGGCTCGGACGAGAAACCGACCCCCATACCAGGGCGATACCTACGTCGAATCTGTCGAACGTTGGTGACCGTGGCTTCGCCAATGGTCATGTAACCAAGAACCGCCGCGGAAGCTTCGGATGCGAACGCTGGAAGGTACGGTGTTGCGCCCGTGCCGTAGACCACACCATCACGGACACGGAAGGTCGTTCGAGATTGAACGTACTTGTCTGTGAGCCTGTCTTGCTCCGAAATGTGACCGCTCAGGTCCACACGGAACGTTCGCTCTAACTGCACTGTCTCCTCAGAGACAAGAGCTTCTACGAACAGACTGCGATGGTATCCAGCCCCAGCAAGAGGAACCGTGATTTGAGTAGCCGCGGACTGGGCGACTCTGTAGTTGGAGCCACTTGCTGTAGTATACCGATAGAGGATGGTTCCAGCTGTGATGTCAATGACTACGTTCGGAGCAGACACCGTAGCTGTAGGAAAACACCCAGCAAGTACACCCACAACTTCAATGCCTACGGGTACCTCAGAGACATCCTTTGCATCAAAAGCAGCAAGAACGGACGCAAGGTCCTTCATCCGGTCGAGCTGCAACGTGTTCACGTCTCCGTGAAGACAAATTTCGTTCTCGGAGAAAATCGTCGTACGCATTGCTCTCAGCAGATAGCTAGGGGAACGGTCCTGTCTTTTACGGGGAGGAAAACCTCCGTTATGTTTGCGGTATGCCGCCGTCGCCACCCTCGAATACGATGCTCAACCAGCTCAAGACCAATGCGAACACGAACGTGGCGCGCGGGGAAGCTGAGGCTGCGGCATCGTCTGTCAAGCGTGTGCTGGCTGAGCAGAAAATCACCAAGCTCACAGCGGAGCGGGTCAAGCTCCAGGCTTTGCTTACCAAGGCCGAGAAGGCAGGGAATTACAAGGACGCAGAGAAGGCACTCAAGCACCTGAACAAGCTCACAGCCGAGCTTACAGCGCAGCAGGAAGAGTACAACCAGGCGATTGAGCGAACCGCTGGGGCTCTCCGGAAGACGGTTACTCAGGAGTTCAACCGGATCTCTCAAGGGATCCGACCTGCCATTCAGAACATGATCCGGGAGGGTGCGGACCTCGCGGTCCAGCAAACACGTCGCGCTCACCAGGCGATGATCGCCACCGCACGTGAGGTCCCTCGGTCAGTCACTGAGGCTACTCAGCAGCTTGGTCGTGCCACCATCGAGTATGAGCAGATGATGGCGTCTGCGACCATGACGGCTCTTCGGTACGGGCAGACTGTCGCAGAAGTAACTGAAGCCCAGGACCATCTTGTTCGCAGTCTGAGCATCAACATCACCCAGCTGGATAATGCTGGCGAGGTCATCGGGGAGGTCACAGACAACCTCGCGTGGCTTGGCCAGCGTGCTCACATGAGCACTGGGGAGATGGCTAACTTTGCCGAACAAGCCACAATGGCTTTAGGTGCGGGTACACTCAATGATCTTCAGGAGTTCAGTCGCGAGTTCACAGCAGCAGCTCAGATTCCAGCGATTTTGAACCGCGAACTTGAGGCTGCGGGCCAAAATATGGGGGCGACGTTCAACGACCCCATGATGATGCGTATGGTCCAGGAGTGGACCCTCAACTTCGCTGATCAGGCTACCAACATCGGTGAAATGACGGCTGCGATGATGAGCTTCCGGCAGCGCATGGTCGAGGCTGGTGTTACGGGTGTTCGCAGCATGAATAACATGCAACAGGCGATGGCTCGTGGCATCATGGGTCGTCGAGGTCATGATGCAAACACTGTTCTAGCTGGCACTGGTTTGCTTCACGATGCGCAGCAAGCTATCCGTGAACGTAACGAAGGTAACTCCGAAGCGTTTGACCGGATGACACGCGGCATGGACGAGATGGATCGTCGGTTGTTCGAGCAGTATGCCGAAGGTGGTACTGGTATGGACGCATCCTACATGTTCCACCTCATGAAGACACGTCCAGAGGGCATGGAGGCCATGCTTGACAACCTCGTGGGAGTCACCCGCGGGGCTAACGGGAACACTGCGATCGCGGCGGAGCTTCTAGCATCACAAGGCTTCGATACAGGGGACGAGACGTCCAACGCTCGTTTGGCTATGATCCTTCAGGCCCGTGAGCGTGGCGAGCAGGTAGATATGACCGAGGTTGAATCTTTACTGTCCACAGCTCAAGAGAACGAGCAACAGAATGCAGAGTCTCGACGTGACGTATACCGAAACGTTGGGGCCATTGAGCAGATGATGGAGCAGACTGTAGGATTCCTTGGTGGAATTCTTGCCACACTCACAGGCAACATAGGCACTGGTGGTGGTGGTATTGGTAGTCAAATTGTCACCAGTTTGCTTGGTGGTGCTGGTGGTGCGGGTATCATGTCGCAGATTGCGGCTCGTTTTGGATTTGGAGCCGCAGCCACGGGTGTGGGTGCTGGAACCGCAGCAGGCACAGGAACAGCTGTAGGCGCAAGTGGACTAGGTGCAGCGGCTCTATCCTCAGCTATTGCTGCTCTACCTATGGCGTTGCTTGGCCTTACGGTAGGAGCTTCGCACGAAGCAGCGCAGCATCTTGCAGGTGGTGATGCTGATGAGAACGAGCGCGCAGAGCACGAGTACATTTCATCTGAGCAGGGGTTTTGGCGTGACGGTGAAATGGGAGTACGAGGACCTCAGAGGCTTCAGACCAGTCGAGGAACCACGGGTCACATGCGGACTCAGCTCCAGGACCTATACAACTCATCTGGTATAAGCGTGGATGAGGAAGAGATCAAGGATTTCGGGGAGTATGTGCGTCAAGCTGCACAGATCCTGAATCCTCAGGAATTCGCTCAGATTACTGACAAATTGGACGACCTTGGCATTCTTGAGGATATCCAAGAACTTGAGGGCATGCAGGAAGTGTTTGCAATTCAGCGTGGACGGCGAACATCGGATATGATGCGTCAGACAGAACCTACGCCTACTCAAGTCACACCTCCTCCTGGTTCTCCTGGTGCTAGCCGTGATGGCCGTACACCAGCAGATGGCACTCAGGGCTCCAATACACCAGTTCAAGGGGTTCGTCCTGCGAATTTGCAGCTTGCTTCTAACGGAAATGGCACCGTACGGGTCGAATTCGAGGTAAATGACCTACGTCGTGTGGTTGGAGAAGCTAGTGCTCAGAACGCGATCTCCGCGTGAGGTTATGTGAGGAACGATGTCCGCTAAACTGATGAAGGTCCTGGCTACAGGAAGTTGCAAGGTCCGCAATGTCCGAAGCGGGCAGGTGCGTCTCTATTGGGAAGATGACAAGGGTCGTCAGAACAGGGATATTGCACCACAGCAAGAGATCGACCTCATCAAGGAGTGGAGCATCTCTGTGTCCGCTCTTCGTAAGAGTGAGTCGCTTCGTCAGCTCGTGCATGTAGGGCATCTGCTTCTCAAGGACTGACTTGTGGCTGTCCGCAACGTAGCTTCAAATGCTCGCGTTCGGTGCTTCGTTCACGGCACCATGATTCCGCGTGCCGCAGCCCATGAGCACCATGAGGCTCCGAGAGCTGCTGGTGGTGGTGACGAGCTAGAGAACCTCATTTGGCTCTGTGCTACCTGTCACCAGTTAGCTCACAGGTGCTGTCAGCTTCTCCAACAGGCGAAGTCTGGTGAGGCTTCGGATATTGCTACTCAGACATACGGGATTCCTGAAGCACGCAAGCGGTTCGGTCAGGTCGTCCGTGAGATGATCGAAGCCCACGGGCACGCGGAGTTAGCAGGACTAGGCAAGGAGAACGCCGAGGTCATGCTAGAGCTTGATCATGAGCTGTACGCCTACCTCAAGGGCCTAGCTGCGGACTACAGAGACTCTAAGGGACACAAAATCGGGGTCGCAAAATACATCGAGGGCGTGCTCAGAAAGCACGCCCTCGTGAAAGGTTGGGTCCACAAACCTGACCAGCCTAGAGTCCGAAGGACTCGCTGATCAAGTCAGGTCAGTCCGCGATCTCGATGTCGCACGAGAGCGTCGGAGTGTTTCCGATCGCGAGCGAGGTGTAGACGACCGTAAGGACGTCACCAGCCACGAACTGAATGGTGCCAGCCGTGAACGTGGCATAGTCCGTGGTGTTACCACCAGCCGTGAAGTCAAGCTGAGTCGCGGTGATGGCGGTGCCATTCTTGGCAATCCGGCAGTTGACAGCCGCCGAGGTTGCAGCCGCCGAGAGGGCGGCCGAGAAGCCGGTGATTGAACCAGCGCGCTTAGCCACGTAACCACCCGCGGTGGAAACCACACGGTTGACGACGTTGTTGGTCTGCGAGGCCGCGAGGACCTCAGCCCATCCGCCTACTTCCTTGCGGTTGATACCAGCAACGGCGATCTCAGCCTTGTCGCTCACTGCGGCGTTGTCCGACACGGTGAAGCTGATCTTACCTGCGTCCTGAAGACGGGTAAGCTCAAGGCCTGCCTGCTCAAGCAGGTCAGCCGTCAGCGTAACCGTGCGGCTGGAGTTGGGGCGAACAGGTCCGATACCCGAGCCAATAGACAGCTCAAGCGTCGACGTGTTTGTAATCGAGATAGTCGGCATGTACTCTCCTGTGTCTCCGACGTCGCGGAGCTTTGTCAGCAAGAGATAGACAGAAACATGAGAGTGCGTGTCTACGTAAAGGTCTGAAAGTACACATGACCCCAGAAGTCTTGAATACATTGACTTTTTCAGGAGACATTGATATTGTCTGTCATGAGTACACTGGGAACTTCTACGTAGAGCCCACGAAAGCTCTTGTTGTCGTGAATCCAACGACCAAATGTGTAGTCATGGACCCACACTTGGTTCGTTTGTGTGATACACCTGAAGATGTTGCCTTGTGGATCGTTGCCGCGAGAAATCTGCTGATCATCCGGGCTATTGTAGGTTCTCAAGCCACCTCATCTACGCTTCAGTGGTGGGAAACTGCTTGGGTGATGGCTCAAGCTGCGGCAGCCTACAACCTACCACGGAGGGTGCCTGCACTGCTTTTCTCTCCTCAAGGGTCACTGATGGAGCGTGTTCTGTCTCTTCAATGGACCTCTATTCAAGATCTTGGTCTGCCCCACACTGATAAGATCCCTGTGGCATTTCCTAGCTACAATTCGTGGATGTCCCTTGGTAGGAAACTAGAACGGTGGCTCCAACCTCTTCAAACCGAAGCCATGCTTCTTGAGGATACTGACGACCTGAATCTTGAGAAGTGTGATGACGACCAGGCACTTCCGGGGATGACCATGGAAGCTATCCCTAAGACCTACCGAAAGGAAGTTCGATGGGCGTTAGACAGTCTGAACACACAGGACCGAAAGGCCTATCACAACCTTCCTGTGTCTGCGATTTTGGACGGGATTTTATCCTTTCGTGATGACCTAGAAAAGCACCGTCAAATTACGAAGTTTGGGCACATAGGGCGTAGGGAAGCAGTGCGTTGGGCCATAGGCATCCCGGACTTCTACGGTAAGGTCTACGTGCCTGAGGAAGAGCGAAAGCCATGGAATGTCTACATTGACGTGAGCGGGTCCATGAAAGCGTACGCGAGCCTCGCGTGGTCGATTGTTCGCACCCTTCCTGAAGGGTCGAAGCTTTTCGCCTTCTCTCGAACAGTGGTGGAGGTAGATCCTGACGCTTCCAAGGTGATGACCGACGGAGGGACTTCCTACGAAGCCGTGGCGGATCACATCATCGAAACAGCGCCTTCTCGTGTACTTGTGATTTCAGATGACACCGACCGTATTCCTATGAAGAAGCTCAGGTGGATCAAAGAGAATGTGGAACTCACCTACGTAAACACGCGCAGTGGCTTCCTCCCGCACCACACCTTCTCTGACGCAGCCGCTCACGTCCACAACATCACCGATTAGTCGTATGGGCTTGGTGGGATGGGAGGCCATCGACCTTGCAGTCACATCGGCTATCCTCGCTGGCATTCCGATCCTCTTCGTGGGTGGTCATGGGTCAGCCAAAACAGAGGGGGCTGAAATCATAGGTCGCAGTATCCTCGGAGCTGACGCTCGGTGGGCTCTCTACGAGTGCCCAAACGTGCAGACAGACGACCTCCTTGGGCTCCCAAAGCCATCATCACTCAACAACGACGAATACGAGTTCGTTGGTTCTCCGATCAGTGTGTGGCGCGTTCAGGGTGTTTGCTTAGATGAGATCACACGCGCGTACCCGAGCACGGTCGCAAAGCTCATGGAAATCGTGAGAACAAAGCGTGTCTACGGAATCCCTACGAACATTCAGTTGGTGTTCGCTACCGCGAATCCTCCAACGAAAGAGTACACTACTCACCGTCTTGATGCTGCGGTCACCGCCAGATTCGCTGTCATCCATGTGCCTGAGTTTCACACACTCACAGAAACTCAAGCACGCAAGGTGATTGGGTCTACCTTGACTGTGAGTCCGTGGGACATCACCCATGACACAACAACAGCAGACCAGCATGCAGATGCTCTAGCTACGGCACTTAGTCTTCGTTCCACCTTGAAGCGACAGAACGTGCATCTCAGTGGACGAACGACGAAATACATCATGCGAATGCTAGCGCAATCCCACAGAGCAGAGGCGTTCGGGAGCGCGCGAACACGCGACACGTTGACCACGTTGGTCCTCTCGTGCATTCCTGAAGCCTCTGGGATTTCCACGGTGTCGTGTGACTTACCTAAGGTCACAGGGGCTCTTCACACGTTCTTCGAGCACAAGTTGAAGAAGGCCTTGCCTCCCATCTCAGACTGGGCGCCGTACATGGCGAGCATCACGATCAAAGCACTAGCCTGCGCATCCCAAGACGATGCTGAAGAGTTAGTTCAGGAACTTCCGAAGATCTTGGCTACTGGACGACATGCAGATATTCAGGCACTGCTTGTGAAATTGGTTCCTGCTGTTATCCGGTACCTCCCGTCTGAGTATACAGACAGAGACGTCATGTCTGCGTCTCAGTTGGTGAAAGAGTTGGTCGTATGAGCGAGGAAAACTGCATCCCCATCAGTGACTCCGTGTTGAAGTCGCCTCTTCCTCAGTATTTCCACCCACTAACTGGGACTCCGTACCGGGAAGATTTCACACCTCTTGCCTGCCAAATTGTCATTGTTGGGTGGCGCCAATCTCAATGTGTTCATGCTGTTTTACTTGACAGTACAGGTGTGACCTCACTTGACACTGGAGAACGAAAAGAGTACACTGACTACAAGGCACTTGGTGTTAGTGGGATTTGTAAAGGCTTAGACTTCCAGGGAGCGACGTTGTTTAGGTACTACCTAGACCCATCACTTACTGACATTACGACAGTCTTAGCCGATCTTCTTGTGGCTTCTCGTCCTGGTGCGTTGTGCACTCAGAAGGTCGCACAAGCCAACGGTAACGTCTACGTGCCCGACTACCTCAAGCTATTCGGTGTCGTGCATGTCAACGATCTTGGACTTTCCGATTGAAACAGCTGATGTACTCAACGTTCATGAGTACGCTCCAGTGCTGTCTGACTTTCTGCTCACTGGCGACCTCAAGGGCTACCGAGAGCGACTAAAGAAGCGGTTTCCCTCCAAAGCTGCTCTGCTGTGCGACCATATTGACGGGATCGTAGGGAGTCTAGAGAATCGGAATCTGTGGCGAGCCGTGGCCTATACGCGACGCTATCGGTGCCCTTTAGACGTGGCATGCGCGAGATTCCAGGTTGACGTGCGGCTATGCGACCGTGTCATCATGCTAGCAAGCGATGACGCACTCACGACCTTGTTTGAAATTGCTGACTCAGGGTCGGTACTTGAGGTGTTCACGGACGCTGAAGAAGCTGATATCCTTAAGAGACTCACAGCATTTTCACGGCAGACAGTGTTCACGAAGCTCAAGTTCTTGATCTCGTACGACACCAGTCTTGACGCTGAGGATTACATCCAGACGCTCTTACTCAAAGGCATGACCACCGTCTGGCGCTACTCGCACTTCACGAAGACCGACGGCATCCGCGACACACTCAAGATCGTCAACTACGCGAAGGCGGCGATTCATAACACAGCGATGTCCCTCATTCGTACCAACACCTTGGACAGTAAGGCGAGGATCAAGAACCACATGGAAGCTTGCGGCGTCTGCCCTGCCTGCAAGCGCAACGACCCTATGCAGTGCTACACCTCGGAGCCTCATTACGAGGCTACCGTAGTCAGTGTGGACTCCGAGGCATCCAAAGGTTACGCGGCCTTCGCAGCCGAGGACTCAGGGGCCTTTGAGACCAGAGCCATTCTGGCTAACGTCATTTCACGAGACCCCGCAGTGGCTGCCACGCTCATGAAACAGTTTGGGTCTACAGATCTTGGCGCGATCGTGGAAATGCTTGATGAGTACACGCCACGGCAGTTGGCCTCCATGTTCCGTAATGTTGGCTGATGTATTTGCATGAGGGGTGGCCTTGTCGTACGGTCCGCCGATGTCGCACATCAATGAACCAGCCGCGTGTGTCGTTCTCGCGTGGTTTCTTTTGCTGATCTACATCGGGGTGGGGGTCAGCGCTCAATGAAGTAACCGACCTTACGAGGACACCGTGAGCAAACTAACAAACGAAGAGGTCACTGCGCTTACAGCGCAACTAGAGGATCACTACGGGGAGCCTGTCATGCCGCTCTCTCGTTACTGTGATGCTTTCAGGCGCTGGGCGGAGGCCCTGATTTCACTCAAGGCGAAGACGCCACCTAAGGACCGACAGTACGCTCACGGTGGCGCTTACGCTCACTTGCTGCCTGGTATCCTCACAGACATCCGTAAAAGCAATCTACTTCATCGGTTGCTCTACGCTCGTGAACCTTTGCGTAGCCACCCTTGCCCTCTTCACAAAGGTACCTGGTCTGGGTTAGAATGGCCGGACTCGAAATGTCCCCACGGTTGTGGTTACACAGGCTGGTTACCGGAGCAACCGTAGCCAAGAACGTCGCTCATGTCCTTCTTGGGGACATTCCTGATGCGGTAGGTACGGCGGTTCTCGGCCCTTACGAAGACAAGACCACTACAGTCGATGAGGAGACTGTAGCATTCACCACGGATGCTTTCCACGTGCCGATGCTAGTGCGGAACGTCAGTGTGATTCAGGTACGGAAACGTGGAGTAGGGTCCCGTGTGGTGCACAGAACGCTCGTGACAGGTAGCCTCTATGCGTGCCCTTTGTGTGGGAAGCACATTCACACGATTGTGCTACCAAAGCGTCCGCTATCAGAAGTGGTGGCACGTGTGACCACAGCCATTGTCACAGCTAGACTTACATGCAGGCATTTTCCTCACGAACAGGTGTTCTCGTGATCGACAAGTTCACTGGTCAGTACAGCTTCCTCTCGAACTTTTCTGCGGCTCAAGTCTTCCTAGACGGTCAGCCTTACGTGTCCGTAGAACACGCCTACCAAGCCGCGAAGACGTTGGATCTTCAAGAACGTGAGGCCATCCGGGCGCTCAATGGCTACGAGGCTGCCAAGGCAAAGAAGATGGGTCGTCGAGTGACCATGCGCCCTGATTGGGAGGATGTGAAGATCGATGTGATGACTGGCCTGGTTCGCCAGAAGTTCACACTGCACCCTAGTCTACGAAAGAAGTTGCTAGCTACTGAAGACCAGAAGCTAGTAGAAGGTAATACATGGGTAGACGTGTACTGGGGAGTATGTGACGGTAAGGGAGAGAATCACCTAGGCAAGATCCTGATGAAAGTCCGAAACGAGCTAAGGGCGTGATTGAAGACATTCACGTCTACGCAGACGGTTCATGCAAGGGCTGTCCTGGTCCTATGGCCTCTGGGGTTTTCATCCGCTACGTAGAGGATGGTGTGCCAAAGTGTGTACGTGAAGGCATGTTCCTTGGTCTGGGGACGAACAACCAGGCGGAGCTATACGCCATCTCTCGTGGTCTCACACTTGTTCGAAAGATCACTGGGTGGAGAGGTCGGAAGATCATCCTGACCACGGACTCGAAGTACGCTATTGGTGTGCTGTCTCTCGGTTACCAAGTGAACGCCAATCAAGATCTTGTAGCGTCGATCACGAAGCTGCTGGCCCTTACACCGGGTGTGGAGTTTGTGCACGTGCGAGGGCACCGAGGCAACTACGGCAACGAGATGGTCGACAAGTTGGCTTTGAGGTCGAGGACCCTTGAGTCCACATTCACTCTCATGGACGATGAAGCTACCATGGTCGCGATCCCATGAATGAGCCTGATGATTACGTGATTCTTCGTTTTGAGGAAATTGAGCGTCGGGTGATAGACTCTTTCGTCCGGCCTAGGATCACTCAAAAGACGGTGGATACAGCCAAAGGGGTGTGGACACTGTACGTACACACCGGCTTAGGTGGGAACTTGAACACGACCATCTACCGCGAGAAAAGCGGGTGGCGTGTCTCTATTCAGCTTGATGATGGTACGCACGATCAGCACACTTTTGTGGATATGGATGACGTCGTTCGTATGTTCGATCATCCTCAACTACTGATGGTGTAGAACTTGCTTCGGTCACGCGATAAATCGAGGTTCCGCGTGCCAACCATGAACTACGACGTCGTCGAAGGTGTACTCGTCACCGTTCACGGACGGGAACAACCTACAGAAGACGAGTACACTACGTGGTTGCGATCTGTTCAGTCTTTCATGGACACACAGAGCATCCAAGGTGTCGTCATCTACACAGGTGGAGGATATCCTGACGTGCATCAACGCCGTCAAACTGCATTGATGTGGTCTAAGTACACACATATCCCGAACATTGCGGTTCTGCACAACTCCGTAATTGTTCGTGGTGTGTTGACAGCGCTTGGTTGGGTCATCGGAAAAACCTTACAGGGATTCAACTACGCTCAGGTTGTTCCTGCGTGCGCCCATGTTGGATTGCCTGATGACCGAGTTCCTGCGGTTCATGGAACCATTCGACGCCTTGCTCGGTCTGTGAACATCGAGGTCCCTTGACTTCGCTCTCTACACACCTTATGGTTCTGAACATGACGACGCACCTGTAGCTGAATCTCTCTCGTGGTCCTCCTTGATGGCTGGTTCTTTTCGTTCAACCAGTTCAACATCAAGAGGTAATAGACCATGAAGACAGAAATTATCAGCATCCGCGAAGCCATCAAGACCCGTGCAGCCAAGCAGGTGGAACTGCGTAAGTCACGCACGACACTCAAGGCAACAGAGCCTAAGAGCGATGATCGCTCCCTTAAGCTCAACTCCATGCATTGGAACAAGCTGTTTGATCGGCAAAACTTGCGTGAACTCTACCTTGCGTACGCATATGCAAGGGGCAAGAGTTACCTGGTGACAGAGCCTGTGACGAATCCAAACAAGAAAGTCTACCTCGATCAATATGTGTCGAGGGTACTGACAGCTTATGGAATCAAGGTAACGAAGGACCAAGTGAAGGCTTGGTTCGAAGGTGAAATGCCTTACCTACCGGAGATTGCAGAAGTGCAATCCGCTGCGGAATGACTGGTCGTGGAGAAGCTCTTTTTAGTCACCCGTAAGGACCTATCACCTGGAGCACGGGCTTCTCAACTCGTGCATGGTGTAGTGGAGTTCTGTCGCTTGCATCCAGAAGGATCCAACGATTGGTACACACGAAGCAACACCGTAGTTCTCCTTGAAGTCGAGGATGAACCAGCGCTTTCTGTTCTTAGGGACGAAGCGTTGGCTCAAAGGTTGCAGATGGCTGAGTTTCGAGAGCCGGACCTCGATGATGCACTTACCTGCGTTGTTCTAGGGCCCGAAAGTCGTCCTCTCACTCAGCACCTATCGCTTGCGTTTCGGTGATAGGCGCGGGTTCAACGCAGTAACGGAACCGTACCAGGCTTAGCCCACACCCTCCCCTGGTACGGTTCCGTAGAACCCTTGACGTTTTGTCTAACCTAGGTATACTCATACCTATGAAGAAGGCAGACCACGCTGTCGTCGACAGCATCCTCAAGGCCATTGATGAGAATCCCAAGGCAGTCGAACGTGCTGTGCTCCTGCTCGCGGACGCCCAGACCGAGGAAGAGTACGCTTACGAGACGACGAACGTGAACAACGGCGTAGGCTTCGCGGCCTCGGACGCTCGTGTGGGCACGGAGTTGGCCAAGATCATTCGAGGCAATTCCGCGCTACCTCCTGGTCGACGGCTCAAGGGACCTCGTCTCGACCAGGCTCAGGCTCTTGTGCGCCGGTATGCCCGTACTCAGCTTCTGTGTGCGGCCAAGGCGAAGAAGGAGCTGGAACAGCAGCAGCAGATGGAGTTGCCTGTCCGTTGACTTTTCTGTGGTCAACGTAAGTGCAACCTGATACGGTAACTACTTGCGCTCATGGTCGAGAGGCCGATGACGTGGGATTCTAAATCCCATGACCAGTTGATGGTCCACCAGGGTTCGAATCCCTGTGAGCGCGCTACGTATCCATGACCATGGCCGCTTCTATTGCTTACGGGGTCGTCATCGAAGAGAGGTACAGTCTCTCAGATGAAGACCTGACACCGCTCCCTGAGGACACGAAGAGCGACATTACGTTTCTCTCGTTCGGGGATCCTGAGTGCCCACAGCACGCTGTTGTGCTGACCTCTACACTAAGGCGTACGTCGTTGGTGATGACATCGGGCACACGTGTGGTCACGGACGCAGAGCGTTCGAGTCTACGTGCTTTCTGCTCTCGTCACGGCCTCAAAGCTCACATGAAGCACAATTTAGGGGAGCCTACGTGGCTTGTCTTTGTGCACGGAGTCATCTGCTGATGCGTACCTGGTGTAAGGAATTCGTAGAGGACCTTTCACGTCAACTGGCAGAATGGCCTCATGGTGTGGTCACTGTGAGAGCATATGGTTGCCTTGACTCGGATGATCCTGATTACGTGGAGGATATGAGTCGCGAAGACCTTGACGCACACCTTAGGTCAGATGTCTACATTCTCGTGGACTTCGAGAATTTGAAGATGCGGAATGTTCATGTGAGCATTTCCTTGGGTGAGGATGAAGGCACACGCTACGGGTTCATCAATCCTGCCATTCAAGGTTGTGGTTGTGTGGTGTTCACATTCCATGGACCCTTTGAAGAATGGGTCAAGGAAGCTAGGTACGTGAGTCTCAGCTACGGAGCGATGATGCAATCGTTCGAGCGTGACCACCTAGGTCGAGACATCCGGTGGGCGAATCCTCAAGAGATTCGTGACCGTGTTGCTAGTGGTACTTACACACAAAAAGACGTGTGTGATCTCTTGCATGACCTCAGTGAAGCTGAGCAGACCCTCGCGTCGTTTCGGGTTAAGAACACAGACACAGACCCCAAGGTATCCTCGTGACAGTGAGTATCTTCGTCTGCGGGTCCAACAAACCTAAAGTGTACTGTTCGCAGTGCCAGAACACGGAAGCTACCACGGCATGCAAGTATCCCCTTCGTGGTTCCAAGCTAGGTTCATACTGCGAGAAAGCGCTTTGCTGGCAGTGTAAGGTAGACGTTGGAGATATCGAGATGTGCCCACCACATGCTCGTGTTGAGAGAGCGAAGAATCCTTGACGTGACCACCAAGGCTATCGTAAACATTTAGTTCGGCCTGACGCGATGACCTACGTATACCTGAGAATGCACCTATAAATTAGGTGGATACGATCGCCGACCGTATCTTCAATTCACCGCGTCCTTCCCACCCATTCCAGAGCCCGTGAAGCTCTGCGGAACCTAAGAGTTTACTCATGTTCGCCTCGTCGTCAGGTGTCGGCCTCCTTTTCCCTCGTCAGACTTACAAGCCTACCATCTATCAGACGGCGATGGACTACTGGGCACTCCAGCAGCAGGCTCATTGGCTGCACACGGAAATTCCCATGGGTGCGGACATGCAAGACTGGACTCAGAACCTCACGGACTCTGAGCGTAGCGTCATCGGTGGTGTGCTCAAGGGCTTCATCCAGACTGAAGTGGTGGTGAACAACTACTGGCTCCAGGTCGCGAAGTGGTTCCAGCACCCAGAGGTGGTGATGATGGCGACCACCATTGCTGCGCAGGAGACCATCCATACGGCTGCATACGCACATCTCAACGATACACTTGGGCTCACGGACTACGACGCGTTCCTTGCAGAACCTACGGCCAAGGCGAAGATTGACCACATCGTAAGTGTCCTCGACACCACGGAAGCGACCAAGCACGACATCGCACTGTCCCTTGCTGTGTTTTCTGCCTTCACAGAAGGCGTCAGCCTTTTCGCGTCCTTCGCTGTGCTCCTGAACTTCAGTCGCTTCAATAAGCTCAAGGGTGTGGGTCAGATCGTGTCATGGAGCATCCGCGACGAAAGTCTGCATTCCAAGGCTGGTTGTTGGTTGTTTCGTGAATTCGTGAGAGAGAACCCAGACGTGTGGACTCCTGAGCTGAAGAAGGAGATCGTCGAGGCTGCACGAAATACGGTGCACCTGGAGGATGATTTCATCGACCAGGTGTTCTCTCTTGGTGACGTTGAAGGTCTCACAGCTCATGATCTCAAGGCCTTCGTTCGACACCGCGCGAACGCAAAGCTTCATGAACTCGGGCTTGGGGATAATTGGCGTCGTATGGACAAGGACGCTGTCGAGCGCATGAGCTGGTTCAACTTCATGAGCAGTGGTGTCGAGCACCAAGATTTCTTCGCACAGCGTGTAGTCGACTACAGTAAGGGTGCGTTGGACTTCGATCGTATGTGGGACAACGTCAACTCGGCGTTCTACCTTGGGGAGAGCAACTGATGCAGCAGGTTCAAGGCTCGGATCCTAAGACGAAGTCCACACCTCCCGTTTCTGACCGCACACACGCCATCTCTTCGCTTCAAGCAGGTATTGACGCAGGGGAGATCCCAGCGTGGATGGACGAGTGCGCCTACGCGACCCTTTTAGGGGGCTACCTTCTTGACGGTGAGACTCCTAGGGGCATGTATGAGCGCATCTCCCTTGCGTCGGCGGAGCGGCTCGGAAAGCCTCATCTTGCTGCGGATTTCTTCGACCTCTTCTGGAAGAATTGGCTGTGCCCAGCAACCCCGGTGGCTGCGAACATGGGCACTACCCGTGGTCTCCCGATATCTTGCTTCGGTCTTTTCGTTGATGACAGTATCAACGGAATCATGTCGACCATGCACGAGGTAGCTTCGTTGGCTAAGCACGGTGGTGGCATCGGAGTGTACTGGGGCGATGTTCGCCCACGTGGAGCAAAGATCGGGGAGAACGGCCAGAGTGAAGGTGTGGTCCCATTTCTCAAGATCCTCGATAGTGTGACCATTGGAATTTCTCAAGGGTCCACACGTCGTGGTGCGTCGGCCGCGTACCTACCGATCGAGCACCCAGACTTCGATGAGTTCCTTCGGTCTCGCAAGCCTGAGGGAGACCCGAATCGGCAGTGCCTCAACATCCAGCACTCTGTCACCATCTCTGATGATTTCATGAAGCGCGTGCTCATGGGTGACGTGGACGCACGTCGTCGATGGCTTGATGTGATCAAGTCGCGAGCTGAAACCGGTGGCCCTTACATCATGTTCGCGGACACGGTAGACAGGGCACGTCCTGATTGTTACAAAGATAACAATCTAGACGTTAAAACGTCGCAATTGTGCTCGGAAATAACCCTGCACAATGATCCAGATCACACGTTTGTGTGCTGCCTGAGTAGCCTTAACGTGGCCCGTTACGAGGAGTGGAAGGACACGAACGCGGTCCAACTTTCGATCTGGTTCCTTGAAGGTGTGATGTCGGAGTTCATTGCCCGAGCCAAGAGCATCCCTGGGTTCGAGCGAGCCGTTCGGTTCTCTGAGAAGTCGCGAGCCCTCGGGCTTGGTGTGCTTGGGTGGCACACGTTCCTTCAAAACCAGATGATTCCCATGGACTCCATGGAGGCCTACCTCGCAAATCGGATCATCTTCAAGCGTATCCGGTCAGAAGCCGAGAAGGCCACTACGGAACTAGCTGAAGCTTACGGGGAGCCAGAGTGGTGCAGAGGCTACAATCGCAGGCACACGCACCTACTCGCGGTCGCTCCCACGGCCAGTAACTCCATCATCAGTGGTAACGTCTCAGCAGGCATCGAGCCGATCCCAGCGAACGCGTTCACTCACAAGACCGCGAAGGGTACGTTCTTCCAGCGCAACAAGAAGCTCCTTGCTGTGCTTGAAACTCACGGCCGCAACGACACGGAGACATGGGACAGTATCCTCGTCAATGGCGGGAGCGTGCAACACCTAGACTTCCTCACGGACGAGGAGCGGTCCGTGTTCTTGACGGCGCGGGAGTTGAACCAGCACGTGCTTGTGAAGCTGGCTGCTTCGAGGCAGGAGTTCATCGACCAGACTCAGAGCCTCAACCTATTTTTTCCGAAGAACACGGATACGGCGTACCTCAACGAGGTGCATCTCCATGCGTGGAAGCTTGGCGTTCAGACGCTCTACTATTGCCGCACCGAAGCCGTGATCTCAGGAGACGCAGGTACAGGAGAATCTACGAAGGTGGCTTCTCAGGGGACTTACAAGCGTGAGGTCAGCGAGTGCACGATGTGCGAAGGATGACGTGAACATCACTGACCTTCAGTTTGTGGTTTCAGTAGAGAAAACGCTTCGAGCGCTACCTGAGACGCTACCTACATGGTGGGCTGATGAGACACTAGGTGAAGAGTGGACCTCTCAGCTTGAGTGGCTCTTGGATCACATTCCAGAGGTTGCCGCTACAACCACACCTGACCTTGTTCAGAGACTGAAGACCTCTGCGGTAGAATTTCAGGTGCTGGCTCCATTGATTCTGGAGCACACAGGGATTGTGGTTCCAGCTTCACTAATTCAGGCGACTTTACCTGGTAGTGAAACGCCTTGATTTAGTGAAGTTCATAGCACCTTGACTTCGTTGCCTTAGGTAAGGTATACGTAGCGGATGCCCAAGCACCACATCTACGTCATCGGCGGCGGAACCATCAACCACGTGAGGCCGCACCTCGCGATCTCCGCTCCAGCGTATGGAGGCACAGCCAGGAACATCGCTCATGGGATCGCGGCTTTGCGTACGCGTCTTGCCGATCAGTATCCTGATGTTCGCGACCTTCTTGGTGCATCCACTGCTCAGTTTCTCCGGGACTCCAAGATCGTCACGGTGCTCACGAAGATGGCTGACCCATTGTCGACCGTGGAGACCAATGCAGACCTCGCGGTCAAGCTGTCTGAGGTCGTCAACGACCCGATGGCGAAGATGGTCTTCATGTCCGCAGCCGTGGCGGACTTCGAGGGTAGCATCATCGGGGACGACGCCATGCAGATGTTCACGGCGTCTGGGAAGAACCAAGACAGGCTCCGAAGTGACCGAGAGCACACCATGCAGCTCTTTCCTGCGGACAAGATCATCGGAGACATCCGCAAGGTCAGGAAGGACATCTTCCTGGTGGGCTTCAAGACCACTGCTGGGGCGACTGTGGACGACCAGTTCCGTGCAGGTCTCAAGCTGCTCAAGCAGAATTCCTGCAACCTCGTGCTTGCAAACGACGTTCACACCCGAGTGAACATGGTAATCACCCCCGAGGAGGTTCCGTACGAGATCACCACGAACAGAGCCAAGGCATTGAACACGCTCGTGACCATGGCCTGCCATCGTGCAGACCTCACGTTCACGAGATCCACGATCGTGGAGTCTCCGCTTGTGCCGTGGAATAGCCATGATGTTCCGGCGAGCCTCCGTGATGTCGTGGACCACTGCATTACCGAAGGAGCCTACAAGCCGTTTCTTGGCAAGACCGTAGGTCACTTCGCGTTCAAGACCACGGACGGCATCATCACCAGTATCCGGAAGTCGAACTTCAACGATTTGGACACCACGGGCATGGTCAGAATCGAAGCTGTGGGCAAGGATCAAGTCATCGCTTACGGGGCCCGTCCTAGTGTGGGTGGTCAGAGTCAGCGCATCATCTTCGATGAGCACAAGGACGTGGACTCTATCGTACACTTCCACTGCCCTGTGAAGCCCAAGAAGGCAGACCAGGTGCCTACGGTGTCTCAGGCCCCATACGAGTGTGGCAGTCACGAATGCGGTAAGAACACGTCAGATGGTCTCCAGAAGGTCAACTTCCACGGGGAGACGTTCAAGGTCGTCTACCTTGACGGTCACGGTCCCAACGTGGTCTTCAACAAGACCACGAATCCAGAGGCCGTCAAGGATTACATCAATGAGACCTTCGACCTTAGTGTCAGTACAGGCCAGAGTCGGTTGAACAAGTACACTCAAGACCAGCTGTCCGTATGACTTTTCGTGGCCGCGTCAAGACAGGTGCGAACGGATCCACTGTCATTTTCTGCGACGACATTGTACGCGTGAACACGAATGACCTTGAGCAGTTGAGACTTCACGTGGTGACTACCTCAGGAGTCGAGGCCACGGCTTATGGAGTTCACGCAATCGACGCAGCCATGAAGCTGTGTCCTGAGGCTCTTGAAGGTCAAAGGCTCAGGTGGCATAAACACGTCTGGTGCATCCACAACCTCGTAGGGCACCCGGTGATGCAGGTCCTCGCGTTCCTCGGCCTCTACAAGGCCGCGTTCTGGGTCCACGACGTCACCGTACCGAAGCCGAAAGTATCCTAGTGACCACGTTCAACGTCATCATCCGCCCGCGCGAGGTCGTCACCTGGCCGAACTTCTGTGACGGCAAGAACCACGCGATCGCGCTCGACGGCTACGTGGCTGGGGGCCCCGAGTGGGACTCCCGACTCAAGCTCGTGAATTTCGACCACCATGACGGGGTCGTGCGCGAGGCCACGATGTCCTCGGCGAAGCAAGTGTACTTCGCAATCAAGAGCGGCTTCTGCTCGTGGGTGGGACCAACCTGCGACGTCTACGTGAACGACATCGACCAGGATACGGCGATGGCGATCTGGCTCCTCCAGAACCACCACGTCTTCGAGGGCGGCGCGTCGGTGCCCACAGTCTCCAGGATCTTGGAGTTGAACGACCGCTTCGACATCACAGGCGGCGCGTTCCCTATGAACCTCTCAGACTCCGTCTACGGCACGCACTGCTGGATCTTCGAGCCGTACACGAATGCTCGGCGCAAGGGAGCGATCGCGAAGGCGGACGCCGCTGACATGACGGTCATCCTCGACGCGATCTGCAAGCGCATCACCAGCCTGATGATGAACCAGGCCGGGTCGGTGATGCCGGATGTCGCCGTCAACGTCCTCCACCAAGGACAGCGTCTCATCGTCCTCGACGAGACCGAGGGAGGCATCGAGAGTCGCCACCTCGCATTCGCACAGAATCTCATCACTGGCGTCTACCTCAGCATCGTCGCCAAGCGCGAGGATGGTCGGTTCGTCTACACGCTCGGCAAGCGCAGCCGCTACGTCGACTTCGATATGAAGATCGCGTTCACGGAGCTGAGCACGGCGGACGGCTTCCGGTACCCACGTGGCTGGCGACCTCATCGGTGGCAGCGACCGTGCAGACGGCAGTGGACTCACGTGGCAGCAGGTTCTCGCGCACCTGAGGGTTGACTCTCCGTACAGGACGTGAGAGTATACCCAACGTGGACCATATCCATCGAGTGCCCAGCTTCCTGACTCTGTTTCGCCGCGACGAGATCGTGCAGTGGGCGAATACGGAAGCGGTGTTCGGTCCGGGCAGGCAGGGCACCGGCTACGAGCTGGCACCCGTGCCCGACGGTCTCTTCAAGCTGGTGAAGCTCGCAAGCTACCGAGCGCTCGGGATCGACAAGAGCGTCGGGCACGACTGCTACGTCATGCGTTACAAGACCGGGTCGTGTATCCCGAAGCACAAGGACACGGCGTTCTTCGGATCGCGCCACCTGCGCGTGAACGCGATCGTTCAGGACGCAGGACGCGGAGGTCAGCTCCTCATCGAGGATACTCCGTACGAGATCCGCGAACGCGATGCGTACGTGTTCCGGCCCGATCTCCTCGACCACGAGGTCACCACGATCACCGAAGGCGAACGCCTTGTGTGGACCATGGGAACGATGCTGCCCGTATGACGAAGCCCTACTACAAGGAACAGCAGGACCGTGTGCGTGAATGGCGCCGACGCGGCTTCGTGACCGTGTCGCCTATGGCAGTCGGACGTGCGCTGTAAGAGATTCTCGACGAGAACAGGAAGAAGACCATGACCCACCCCGACCTCGGCAACACCGAGCACCAGCACTTCCACGAGGAGAGCCTGCGCATCGCGCAATCCAGGACCACACGCCTCGATACCGAGCGCGCCCGCGTACGGAGTATCCTCGACAAGGTCTCGTACAGCCGTCACGGAGGCACGTGGAGCCTATACCTCGGCACCGACGGCGACCGCCTGTACTTGCAGGTGCACTGCGCCGGGCAGAAGACCCTGATCGACGCGAAGGAGATGCTCACGCGTCTCACGCTCGCAGGCGTCGTCTTCGACTACCCGTACATCACCGAGGATGCCGTGCGTGAGGCATACGCGAAGCGCTTCCCCGACGACGGTCCGTGGACCGGCCGGAAGTGGATGCTCAGCCCGCACATGGTGCTCTCGGAGATCGTGCGCACGGCCTACCTCGCGTATGAGGCTGCGGAGCGCCACGAGATCCAGGAAGCGTTCCGCTACAAGGGCGCGGCCGTCATGGGTCCGCACCAGCACATGGACGAACTCGCGGACCTCATGAACCGCGGTGTTCTCCACGACGAAGTCCGCAAGAACGGAATGCAGGGCGCGTGAGTCTCCCTGCCTTCGACTTCTCCGTGCCTGCGAGCAGGTTCATGCTCATGGACGTGGCGCGATCGCTCCTCGACCCTGAGCGTGTGCAGACGCAGATTGCGAACCTCCCCGACTCACAGCTCGAACACGCACGGGACGTGATGACGCTGCGTGTCCTCGAACAGCTCCGCATCATCATGGAGATGGTCGAGCGCAAGAACGAGATCGGCGAAGGGGACGATGCTCACGAGATTGCCATCTACTGGGCGGACCCGCTTCGTCACATGCTCGCTGATCTTGGCTATGACGGCGTCGATGCCGATGACGTCGTCTTCCCTCTCACCTTCATCAACACTCCATGATCCAGAACATCATCGTCGTCTTCGTGGTCGCGCTCGCAGCCTACGTCCTTTTCACCAAGTGGTTCAAGGAGCCTAACTGGAAAGAACCTGAATCTCACGTGGATACAGACCACACGCAGGTCAAGAAGGGGTCGAGCCTCAAGACTACGGTCGATAAGGTTTCGGTTACGATGAACCGGCACGGAAAGGTGGTTTCCACGGTCACTACATTCAAGACCGAAGCGGATACCAGGTCCTTGAGGTTCGTGATCGCAACCGGGAATGAAGCCTCAAGACTGGCACGGACCGTGGTCCCTTCTCCTAAGAAGTCAGAGGAAAGACCCTATTACGAGGATACTACAGTGGTTCCTCCGGACTTCTACCTAGGGACTGTGACTGACGACAAGCCAGCACAGCCTGAGGTATTCAAGTCCCATGAACCTGTGAAAACACACTACGATGTGCCCCACTCCACGGTCTCGCACTCGTACGACCACCACAGCAGCTCGCATTCGCACCATGATTCCTCGTCTTCCCACAGCTCGTACGACCACGGATCCTCCCATGACCACGGTGGTTCCAGTAGTTGCGGTGGGTCGAACGACTGAGTGAATACCCACGGTCTAGGCCGAGTCTGAAGAAAAAGATCACGTCACCTGCGAATTGTTGTTGACGCCAGCCCTTACCTGATCAATCATCACCTTCATCAAGTCACTGCCTTCCGGCGACTCACCTATCTAAGAACACAATGACCTCCCTCCTCTCCACCATCCAATGCCTCGGCACCGACATGCTCGGTTGCTCGTTGGCGCGCACAGCGGATACCCGCTTTGCAGGGTCGTGGCTGGTGAGTGGTAGCGCGGAACCCATCAACCTCCAGCCAACGAACGCCAAGCCCGAGCACATGGAGGGCGGCACTACGTAACGGGATCACCAGAAGATCCCAAGAACGTAGAAGCCGCCCGGAGAAGACATCCCGGCGGCTTTTCTCATTCCAGGACACGAACATGACCCAGACGCAGCGAAAACGAACCCCGATGTTGGCCTGAGCCATCGTCGCCCAATAGGTCGGGTTCTGAGCTTTTAACTCAGCTTGTGCCGGTTCGACTCCGGCCGGTGGCACCGTAAAAGCCTTGGATGGTATCCAAGGGAAAGAAGACAACCGAAGAATACAACGAGTACATGCGGGTCTACATGATCCAAAGGTATCACAGGATCCGGAATGAGATGGTCCTGGCACTTGGAAGCAAGTGCGTTCGTTGTGGGAGTGTCGATGGGTTGCAGATTGACCACATCGATCGAACGAAGAAAATGATGAATGTGGAACGAATGACCTTCGTGAAAGCAGAACGAAGGCAGAAAGAGCTGGAGAACTGTCAGCTACTTTGTCAGGACTGCCACACCATCAAGACGGTTACAGAAGACCTGGGCAGGAAGTTTGCAGAGCACGGAGACCAGACTATGTACAGGCACTACAAGTGCCGCTGTGACAAGTGCAAGGAAGGTCAACGTATCAGGAACAAGAAGTACAGGTCAAAGTCACGGGTGCGTAATTCAATGGCAGAATAGCGGTCTCTTACACCGTCCACGGAGGTTCGATTCCTCTCGCACCTACCAACGAAACGGAACCGAGCTTCCGGAGTAGATCAGAACCGCAAGGTTCAACCTGAAAACTGAATAGGACACGATGAGGGACGCCACGTTACATGGGCGTAGGTGTCCCTAATATTCTGGAGTAGACTAAATGGTAGGTCACCGTGCTCTGAACGCGGGCGGTGTAGGTTCGACTCCTGCCTCCAGAACCACTCAGGAGTATGCTACATCGGTTCGGCAACCAGTCTTTGAAACTGGCGATTGTGAGTTCGACTCTCACCTCCTGAACCAGTAGTTACTCACAACCTGATGCGTCTACTTGAGTGTAGGTCTTGCGATTTACAATGTATGAAATCGTTGATTTCGCGAGACTATACTCTTCCATCAATGATCGGTATGACGCACCATATTCTCTCTTAGTCCTGATCTCTGCGACCTGAGATGCATCCAACTTTCTTCTTACCAACGCTGCGGTTCGTGCTGTAGAAAGTCTCATCGACTCTGGTCTGTCCATTGAGTTATCGCTGTGGGACCCAATCAGGATGTTTTCCTTGGAGTTGTCAAGAGCATCACCGTTCTTGTGACGGACAACGACATCGTGGTCATACCACTTGGACCCGTACAACTGGTAGGCTTGAAGTTGATGTACTCCGAACTTCCTGATGTCGTACTTGTTGTCTCCCATGATAGATAGAATCTTGTATCTTGGACCTCCATGATGACGCCGACTCAAGTAGAATGTCATCGGCGTACCATCTGGGCGAATGGGCATCCCATCTTCTGTTACTCTGTACCCTCGGTCATACGCAAGTACGACCCCCTGCTTAGCTTTTGACTTGGGCATCAAGTCTTTTACGCACACATTGCGACCTGCGGTGTCAGGGGCGCGGCAAGGATGACGAGTCTGACACCACCATGGGTATGAGGTTCACTGGGGTGAACGCCTGGCCGTCTACCAGGATTCGGAGAGTTCGATCCTCTTCATCCTCGCCTCGTCTTAGCGTAAACTGTTTGGGATGTCCGTAGTTAAACCAGATTCCAAGCAGTCTCGCGGTATACTTTATGCCAAAGTGCTCGGCTACCACGTGGAATCAGATGGTACCGTCAAAAGTCCGTTCTCTCAGAAAGCTGGATATGTAGCCAAGACCGGCTACGTCTATGTGACTGTAGAGTTCGAGGGTGGGGATGTGAAAATCCCTATTCATAGACTTGCTGCGTATCAGAAATTCGGAGACCTTATTTTCAATACAGGTAACGTAGTTCGTCACCTGGATGGAAACCCAAGCAACAATTCATACGACAATCTTGCTCTTGGGTCTCAGAGTGACAACATGTTGGATAGGAGCGAGGACTCTCGACGCGAACATGCGAAGAAGGGTGCCAAGGTCCTACGAAAGCTCAGTGACCAACAAGTCGTTACATTGAGAGCAGATCGCGCAAGAGGCTTGACACTCAATCAACTGTGTGACTTGTATGGTCTAAGTAAGTCAACCGTTTCATACATCGTAAACGGAAAGACATACTGATTTTCATGCCGCTATAGCAATCAGGGAATGCATCCGGCCGTCTACCGGAGAAGGTGGATTCGAGTTCCACTAGTGGCGCCACGTTTCTCTGGTGTAATAGCAGCACACCGGCGCGAGCCGGAGGTCCAGGTTCATGTCCTGGGAGGGACACCAAACGACTACGTACCGGGGCCTTGCACCCTCGGTATGGCACGTCACTCCGGGCGGTGCGCTCGGTGCCAGTATCCCGGTAAGTGCAAGCGGATGTCCGACTACGTGGGATGCAGAAGAGCCAATGGTTCAGTAGCTCAAATGGTAGAGCACCGGCCTGAAGAGCTGGGTGTAGTGGGTTCGATACCCACCTGAACCACCATGATGGATTGGCGCACGACGTCTACATTGCTTCGGATACGAGGCCGTTCTGGTGAGAATCCAGGATCCGTCACCATCTAGGTGAACGCCCGGGGTGGGCGACCTGTTTCGGATACAGGATGCGGCACGTTCGACTCGTGTCACCTAGACCATGCCGAGCTAGCGTAACTATGCGATGAAGTGGAGACGTGACTCAGGAAAGCTGCTGAGAGAACTTCCATAGAGTCGTACAACCAACGCGGCCTACCCTAAGTAGGAGGTTCCTGGTGAGAAGCCAGGGCTTGGCACCATGTCCCCTTCGTCCAGTGGATAGGACACCTCGCTACGAACGAGGAAACGGAGATTCGACTTCTTCAGGGGACGCCATTTTTCTGGTACGCTTTGCAGCCGCAGAGGCTTTACCCGCCTTTGACGCTCGAAGTGACCTTGCTTCCGACGTCTCATCCATGATGTTCTCTCGATGAGAGCCTATAGCAATATTCTTAGGTGTGTTGTTAGTAACGTCACCATCGAGATGACGGACAATCACGCTGCTTTTGTACCATAGGTCTTCAAATAGCTGGAAAGCTTGAAGTTGGTGTACATACACCATAGACCTAGCACCTACGCTATCACGTAGTGAAAACTTAGGGTAGTCGTGACCGTAACGAGCAGATCTCGTTGTTGCAATTTGATTACCTGTAACAGTGTTGATCACTGTTCCTTGTTCAGTGATACGATATCCTTGATCGTATGCGTACTTTGTAAGTTCACGTGCTTTAGAGGGCATCGTACATCCGAGTGTGGCGCAGTCTGGTAGCGCACCTGTCTGGGGGACAGGGGGTCCCCGGTTCAAATCCGGGTACTCGGACCAATAATAGCACATGTTCCCGTGATGTAACGGATCGCATGCGACCCTCCGAAAGTCGTCGTAGAGGTTCGAGTCCTCTCAGGAACGCCATAGGTCGGGCGCCGGGCGCAGGCTGATCTCCAAAGTCGGCCGTGTGGGGTTCAACTCCTCAACGACCTGCCATATGTCCGTTGTCTGTGGCAGTTTGCACAGACAACCTCACACTTCATCACCTCGGTACGAATTTCTTCAATCGTACGACTGTTCACCATAGTGCTTACGTTGAACAGCTTGTCACCAAGGTGATCGAAATCCATTACCCACGGAGGGTACGACTGTCCGCAATCGAAACAAGGCACAGCCTTCGCTTCGTTCAGCAAGTCTCGCTTCATCTTACGGCTTACCTTGGCATTTTCGTTTCGTCTCTGAATGTGTACTTTCCTGTTTGACTCGTAGTGAGCTTTCGAGTACACACGAACGCAAGACTTACACTTCGAGTTGAGTCTACCGTTCTCCCTTACGGAGAACTCATTCAAGTCTTTGGTTTGGTTGCAATACCGGCAAGTCTTCATGGCTTGGGGTATTTACGCCAGTCCCAAGTCGAACCGGTGTGTGGGCCAGCGGCTAGGCCACTCCGTTTGGGGCGGAGGTACCTCGTGGGTTCGAGTCCCACCACACCGACCAATCCCGAGACTGCAAAAGCAGGTGTGGGTCGCCTGCGGGGAAAGTCTCACTGGCATGCCGTAGGCGCTAACGACCTTACCAATCTTCGGGAAGGCGCCCTGGTAGGGTTGCCCCTGTTAGCAGGGCGAACGGACGTCCTGACGGAAGGAAACCAGTCGACATGTTCGATGGTGCAGATGGGCCAGGCGCCTGGACCGCTGCATGGATCCGTACCAACGTAGCTGCACCCGTGCCGAATTCACAAGCGGTCAGGTCAGCGTGTAACGGCCGCCCCGACAGGCCGTGAACGACAAGAGCACGTCTTTCGCGGACTGGTTGTGCCGCCTCGACAAGCGGGTTCGATTCCCGGTCGTGCTCATCGGGAGCTAACTTCGATGCCTTCGGGCATCAGGCGGTGAAAGCCGTAAGCCCACCTAGGGTCGCGAGGGGTAGCTCCTGAGCGGTCGAAGCGAAGAGGGAGAGGCCCTTCCCTCGTGGTGGCAGAACCCCCGTAATGGAGCTTCTAAGCAAAGTCACGTACGGTAGACCTTGGGTGTGCACAGCCTAGGGTCGACGGGGATGGGACCAAATGCGGACGTGGCGTAACCTTTGGCAGCCGCGCCAGACTAAGAATCTGGTGGAGAAATACCGTGCGGGTTCGAATCCCGCCGTCCGCACCATCTACGGTCCTTTAAGCGGCCGTAGGCGTCGACCCTGACTGCGCGTACCCGAGACGCCTCTTGCGTGTGTTCTCGGGATCAGGGAAACTAACTCCGCTGGATCTTCGGGTTCAGCCTAGGTAGGACGCGTTCGGCCCTACTATCAAGGCGCACACGGCGATTTCCGCCACATCGAGGTTGCAAACTCGATCGTGCGTTACCGAACACCCACTACGGCCACCTAGGTGGTAATGACAAGGTACGACAGAGCCTTGGTAGAAAAGGGCGTAAGCCTACTGTCATCTTTCTCATCCGTTCTGGCCTCGTACACCTAGCAAGTGGTTTCGACGAGAGCCAGGGAGATGGATGCTAACTAGGTAGGCGCGACTGCCTAGGAGAAGAAACCGTTTTGGCCGCCAGCGCGATGCTGGTCTGGACTGAGGCGGTCGCGAAACGGGGCCATAGTACAACGCGAGTATACGGGTCTTGCACACCTGAGATGAGGGTTGGATTCCCTCTGGTTCCACCAAGTAACGGGTACATCGTCCAACCGGGAAGACGCTGCTTTCGCACGGCAGAAATCGGGATTCGAGTTCCCGTGTATCCACCGCAGTCCTTGATTCAGAGTAATCTGGAGAAAGCCGAGAGTGTCTGCTAGAACGCTCTCAGGACAAAAGCACTCATTGGAATATGGGTGCATCCAGCCACAATGTGCGTGTCGCTCAACTGGCAGAAGCAATAGGTTTAGGCCCTATTAAGTGTGGGTTCGAATCCCTCTACGCACACCCCTCTTCACTCTTGACACGATACCTTCTGTAAGTATACTCAAGCCCAGGAGGTTGACATGAACGACATCGACGAGAAGCTGACAGCTCTGTAATTCGCCACCCTTCACAGGCAGAAGGCACTGGCCGAGCTGATAGCAACCGCGAGCACTCCCGAGGAGCGCGCCCGCTTGCGAGGGAAGGTCGAGGGAGTGACCCTCGTTCTCTCGGACCTCCGCAGGCTCATCGACGAGGAGACGGATATCTATATAGGAAGTGATCCGTACTGACCACCAAGCCCTCTTGATGGAATTTGGAATACATATCTGATTTAAAATCAGAGGGCCGAAAGGTCGTGAGGGTTCGAGTCCCTCAGGGGGCACCGTAGTTACGCCCAAGTGGTGGAATCGGCAGACACGGCGGCCTCAAGACCCGCTGCTTCGGCGTGAGGGTTCGACTCCCTCCTTGGGCACCATGGAACTAATTGAAGCAGTTAAATTAGGTAGCAGCGCAAGAGACACTCTTAGGTTGCTAGGTAGGAAACCATACACAACTACGTACGCTTGGTTGCGGAAGCAAGTGTCACTTTTGGCCTTGGACACGTCACACTGGACGTCCTTAGCAAAAGGAAAATCTAGTGTAACCATAAATTGCCTGTGTATCGCAAGTGATAGGTCTACCAAAGACATCAAAAGGTATGTGCTCAATCATAAGTTGATAACTTACACATGCGCAATATGTGGGTGTCCTCCTGTGTGGAACGACAAACCTATGGTCTTAAGGCTTGACCATATCAGCGGAGATTCTAGCGATCACAGACTACAAAACTTACGTTTTGTATGTCCTAACTGTGATTCTCAGTTGCCAACTTTTGCAGGAAGAAACGTAAAGAACAAGAGACCGTGCAAACTATGCATCACGTGTGGTGTGAAGATTTCAAGAAGATCAGAACATTGCTCAAAGTGCAAAGTACGTGGTGTAGCACCCACGAAAATAAAATGGCCGCCTGATGATGAACTTATCAACTTAGCACGTAGTACGACTATGATTGCTTTGGCTAAACACCTTGGTGTTAGCAACACGGCTATACGGTCAAGGCTTAAAAAGAAAGGTCTTTGGCCTTTATCAAAGGTCCCATCGTCTATTGGTTAGGACGCCAGACTTTCAATCTGGGCAAGGGAGTTCGATTCTCCCTGGGATCACCACGGCCCTGTCGTCTAATGGCTAGGACGCTGCCTTCTCACGGCAAAAATCGGGATTCGAGTTCCCGCAGGGTCACCAACTACACTACGTGTTCGCACGTAGTTGCTACCTCCCCTCCGTAGGTTCGAGCCAGGAGCGTGCGATGCTCGCAACATCGTGCATGGTGAAGGTCGCTTGCCCCAGTAGCAGCAATGGCGCTGCGCTCCCTTCGTACGGGAGAGTTGGTCCGTTCGATCCGGATCTGGGGCTCCAAGAAGCAAACGCAAGTACAGCAGCAGCGGATTGATCACCGCAAGGGCTGTGCGAGGTCAGTATTAGCTACCTGATGGTGAGGACAATGAGTCCATGCGCAAGCTCTTGATCTTGCCCCTGTAGCTCGAAGGTCGAGCACTCGTTTGGTATACGAGAGGTGCGGTTTCGATTACCGTCTGGGGCTCCAAGTTCGTCATCGGTTATATCAAGGCATGAACTCACTACTAAACAAACGACTGTTGCATGTAGCACGTGAACTTACATCTATGGCCGAACGTACAGGCCGTAAGCGTAAGGTTGCAGCGAACACCCTGAGTAAGGTACAAGAAGTATACCGTACCTACAAAGCATTGCAGTTGGCTGTGACCGATCTGGCTAACACATGGTCTTCTGATGTGGAATACAGAAATAGACCTAACAGGCAAAAACTTACAACCGAGCTGACTGCCCTCATCAACGCAAATTTGACTATGGATGTAGGTGATGTGTTGTCTCGTATTGAAGATGAGCTTTCCTAACTGCGATTGTGCCTACGGTGGGCAGTGAGAGTGCCACTCTCGCCTCTGGGAGTTCGATTCTCCCTACTCGCTCCAAGTTCGAGTGGTTTCAGAACCACTCCTAGTCTGTGTGCCGTTGACTCGGCCTTGGGGCAATAAGCCTCACCCGGTGAAATCCCGCGGCTGACGAACGGTGCGAAGGGTCGCTACTGGACCACCGAGAGTCATTGACTGTCAGACTTGAACCCTGTGTGCTTAGGGCTGATTACCTGGGAGCATGCACGGACGAACGACCTAATCAGTTGTCGTCGAAGAGCCATGTAGGCCGTGGGTTCAAACTTTCCAACATCACTTTGTGATGGACAACACGCACCTAGTGGTGTACTTAGACACCCTAAGGAGACTTCCATGACCACTGCATTCCGAAACCGATTCCTTGCGACCTTCGCAGTCACTGTATTGACTGTTTTCACGGCAACCAGCCTGGTGCCTCAGAAGGCGCAGAGCCAGTACATGTGGACCTGTTACGCCTCTTCGGTTTCTGGGCAGTTTTTCTGGAATCACACGAACCTGAGCATGGCCCGTCGTTTGGTCATGCGGGCGTGTCAGATGAACACTCCCATCGGTTACGTCTGCGTGGCTGAAGGGTGCGAGTAACGATTCAGGGGACGTCAGCGTAGAGTCCGCAAGTTGACTCGATGTAGCAGCAGAGTGGTCTCCGCTGACGTCCCCGTTATCACAAGTTTTCAACTTCCTCTAGGTCTTGCCTCTTGGGAGTTGTGAAGTGGGCTCAGTGTGCGAAGTTGGGGTAGCTGCCAGCGAAGCATGCGCGGGGAGTGTGCGCACACTCCCGAAGGATTACCGTGGGCTCATCGTTAATGGAAGCTAATCTCAAGTGGTCTTGGGTGGGGTTTGCTAAACCTCGGGCACCTTCTAACACGGGTGTGGGATTCGATTTCTCTGGCTTCCTCCATGCACTGAATACCTGTAACCGAGTACATCTCAAACTTGTAAATTTGAACTTGCCGTAAGGCTTCTCGGTTCACCTTTTTGTCAGTGCAGTTTCTTTTGTGAGACCTGGTGAAACCAGGGATCATGCTGGACGAACTCAAAGCGGTCGCGAGCATCGGTTGTGGACCGGTGGTTAGAGGGTTCGAGTCCCTTCGTCCAGACCAACTTTCAGTGTAAGATCTGGTTCATCACAGGTGGGACCACCAAGCGCCCATAGCCGAATCTTACACTGAACATCGATCCGTAGTAGACCGGTTTAGCACGCCACGCTGATAACGTGGAAAAGGTGGTTCAACTCCACCCGGATCGACCAAGTCATGAGAATACTAGATACGAGTACATCATTTTGGCGATAACACCTCGTGTCAACTCTTTGTCTCGTGACCTCTCGGAACGTAGCTCAGCGGTAGCAGCGGTTGCTCGACAAGCAACAGGTCGTGGGTTCGATCCCCGCCGTTCCGACCATCATCAAGCTAGCTTTGCAGCTTTACAAGCAGAGACAAGTGGTAGTAGAGTAACTTACCAACCAGTAGTTCAAGCGGTTAGAATTTCCTCCTCATAAGAGGGTAGTTCCGAGTTCGAGTCTCGGCTGGTTGACCAAGCTCACAAACACAGGAATGACTACATGGCGACCCCGGATTCGATGCCGGACCTTGGGTAACCAAGGGGGTCAGTTGGGATCGGACATCAACCCCGAAAGGGCTGTCAGACCACATTTTGTTGTGAGTGCTTTACTTGTGAACCTGGTTGTGTTACCACCAAGAACGAAAGAGCCGATTCCTGCTTAAGACGGGCGGCTTCATGGAACTGAGAGCGGTCTGATAATTAGTGCTTTGAACTGAGCGAGTGCTTGGGGAGCGCGCAGACTAACGGCAGTGAAACTCGCGACCATCAACGAAAGGTGCGGCGGGCAGAGTGCGGAAACGTAGCGTACTCACATGGGACCTTAATTTAATGGTAGAATGTCTCTTTTACACGGAGAATACGTGGGTCCGATTCCCTCAGGTCCTACCAATGCCTCAGCCCAAGGCGGGCGCCTAGTTTCATACGCTGGAGCGACGACGGTTCGATTCCGCAATGAGGCACCAATGAAAAGCACTGAATTCTGTTACTGGCTCCAAGGTCTATTCGAGCTTGGAAACCCTAAGGCCCTAGACGAGCGTCAGACTGACCTTATCAAGCGGCACCTTCACATGGTGTTCCTTCATGAGACCGACCCGAGCTACCCTGCGGATCAGCAGGTGGCTTTGGAGAACGCTCACGAAGGCAAGCCTGTTGTAGCTCCTAAGGTGGAAGTGAGACACCATCACCACTACGAACGGGAGCCACTGATCAAGTGTTGAATGGAGAGTGAACCGGTCAGGGACCGGGCTCGCTTGGAAAGCGGTGCGGTGTCGAAAGGCACTGGGAATCGTGCTCCTCGCTCTCCGCCATGGAAGTGAATCCCGGACGGCTCCGGGTACCGCCTTGAAAGCGGCTGGCACCCTTGACCGGGTGTGGGGCTCGACACCTCTCACTTCCACCATGGATGAATTGAACCAGCAAGGCGCTGGCTACCCGCGCAGGGGATGGTCCTCCTAACAGAGGATGTGGTTCGCTTCCACCTTTGAGTCCACCATGGAAGGTAAACCTGTGCGGGTCACAGGCGCGGTTTCGAAAACCGATGGCACCTCGGAGACGGGGTGTGGGCCTCGATTGCTCTGCCTTCCTCCGTTAGGTTTGCCCTTTTAGTATAGTGACATTACGCCGCCCTTGTAACGCGGATAGGGGAGTTTGATTCTCCCAGAGGGCTCCATGCGGGTATGGTCTAGTGGTAGGGCCCTTGACTTCCAATCAAGAGTTCGCGCGTTCGATTCGCGCTACCCGCTCCAATTTTAAAGTACACTTGACCGTGTCCTATTCATAAGACCCTGAAGACGTTGGTGCGTCGTGGCCTCATCCGTAAGGAGAACGGGAAGTTCATTCTTTGTCTGTGACTACGTTTTCAGGCTCTTCGAGCAGACGAACCTCGAAGCCCGCAGCAGTCAGGTGAGGCAGGACATCGGAGAAGTCGGACTTGAACCGGGTCTTCTGCAAGACGATGCGCCTCTTACCATTGGGCTCACTGGCAACAGCGTGGAGATCGATTTCCACGACCCGTCCGATCATCGCCACCTGATTCGTTGTGGGGTCGAGGTAGTACACTCCCACGCCGTGGTTCAGGCCGGACCAGAGTCCGATCATGATGCGCATGGGAGGTTCGGTGTCGAAGAGTTCAGAGGGCGTCATACCCTCGGTTTACGTTACGTCGCATGCCAGCCGGGCTGGTGGAAGATTGCAACCCTTCTTACGGTGTGTTCGACTCACACATGCGACTCCATGTCCTCGCAGCTCGATTGGACGAGCAGCCGGTTCCTATCCGGTCGGTTGTGGGTTCGAATCCCTCCGAGGACGCCAATTTATCTGGAAGCTGCCTTAGGCCAAGATTCTTCGTCCACTGTCACGTTTCTGTCGATGGTGATTCCAGTGGGAGATCCGATGATGATCTTTTCATGATCGTGGTCTCCAATCCTACGTGTGTAGTGCATCCCATCCTCAGACAGCGTGACTTTCTTGCCTGTGAGCTTTTCCGCGTAAGATGCAGGTACGATGTAAGCCTCGCCTCCTAACTTCTTGAGAGCGTGCTCTACAGCGCCTGAGCATTCGGTCCATGCCCTAGTGAGGTCCTCTTTGTAGATCTCCCTAAGTGCAGCCTTGCCTACGGAAGTCCCATCAGTTGCTGAGGCCACGGCTTTGCGTCCGTACTGAGCCTTGTAGACCCTCAAAGCCACGACCTTCCCTCCACGAACATTGAGCTTCCACATGAAACTGTCGTGGATCAATTGGTCCGGGTTCGCCGCAGATTGGAAGCCACCGATGCTCTTGTATGCTTGCTGCAATAGGTCCCAGCATTCCGTTGCGTACTTCTCCTTGTCCTTTGGAGTGAGAAGATTCACGAATTTGGACGTCTTCGTCAGTGCCTGGAGCACGGTCGCTACATGGAGCGTTCTGGTTATGAGATCCTGTGGGAGCACCTCTCTACATAGACTTCAGAACAGCAGTGGCTCACCAACGCACGGCTTAGAGTTCACGATGGTGCGGATCATGTCAGTATAAGGCATGAGATCTGCAAACCTGTGGTTCTGTTCTAGGTCTAGGACGACCTTTGCGTATGGCATAGCACGAGCAGCCTTCGTGTAAGGCAGCCGCTCGTCGTTGACAGCGAGCAGAAGTAACACACGCTTCCACGTGATAGCCGAAGTCTTTGGGTCTAGAGCAGCATCCACGACATTGCTGAGGTGGATCAGTTCATCGGTCTGTTTGATGCCCCACTCGAAGAAGGTGTCGGTTCCGAAGACCCGAATCATGCCGCGCATGTCCATGAGCGAATCGTATGGATTCAACGATGGATTGAGGAGCACAACTCCAAGGTCATGGCGCTGTGCGAGGTAGAGCGCGTAGAAACCTCCAAGGCTGGACCCCACCACGGTTGTGATGTTCTCCGACTCCACAAGAGCTTCCAACATCGCCATGTCGGCAATGGGGTTGTGGGTGAGTGTAGGGGAAATAACATCAGCAGAAGTAATCCACCGAAGCTGTTCTACCTTAGGAGACCCACCTGTGGACGCGAAACCGTGAATGTACAAGATCTTCTTGGTCATGAGCGAACACTAGCACAGTATACCAAGTGTGTCTATAGTCTCACCTGACCTTGGTGGCCTTCACGGTACCTGCATCTGCTTCAAACTTCCAGACAGCGAGGATTTGGTCATCAGGAACACCTTCGCCTGGTTTCGTCTCCCAGTAACCGTCGGACTTTTTAGTCAGATTTTCACGCGAGACCTCGACGAGGTAGGTTGGCTTTCCTGACTTTCTTGGGTCGTCTCGCCCGAAGTTCACGTAGGACTCAGCATCCGCGGGGTTATCAGCAAACTGAGTCCCTTCCACAGCAAAGGAGTGATCACCACGGCTCTTGACTCCTAAGCCCCTACCTATTGTGGCATCGTACTCAGCCGAGGTCATCCCTCGCCACGCTCTGGATGTGTCCTTGGCCATGATGTTGAACGTGCTACGTGCCTCGTCAGACGAGGCGTTCCAACCCTCTGGTCGGATGACCATCCCGTCAAGGTCAGGAGAAGCTAGCAGCCTGAGAACATCAGCTACGTGTTGGGTACGACGAAGTACGTCAGCAGGAATCGACATCGCTTAGAACATAGACCCTTGAACGTCTTCGTAGATTGAGTATACTATGCTTATGACCAACACGAAGACCGTCGGAACCTGCCATGCCTGCTTCCAGACCATCGCCCTCACGGCCAAGGGCCTGGTCAGCCGCCATGGGTGGAAGGTCCTCGGTAACCGACAGGTGGGTCATTACCAGCAGACTTGGCACACGGGCCCGTGCTTTGGTACGAGCTATGAGCCCTTCGAGATCTCGACCAAGGGCACTGTCGACTACTTCTGGCAGGTGGTTGTGCCTGCTGGCACGAGGAACCTCAACGTCATCGCACACCTCGACACGCACCCTGCGATCATCGTCTCGGAGGCTTCACGCCAGACCTACTACGTGAACGGGACGCGGAGCTTCGGTGAGCAGCCTGTCCAGGCGTTCTACGAGGTCCGCCTCGTGCCTGGTGACGAAGGCATCAAGTGTGAAAAGGACCACTACGCAACGGTCTTCTCCTACGAGAAGGAGGTCATGAAGCGTGTGGATTCGGCCAAGGCCGAGCGCGCGGCGGTCCTTTCGACGAGCGAATTTCTCTGTGAGAAAGTCTCTGAATGGAAGCCTCAGGCGGTTGCTGCGAAGGCCGAACCCGTCAAGCCCCTGAAGCCCACGCACTTCCGCCGCAACGGTCTCTATACTGTCTGCGGGAAGTCCCATACGGCGGTCAACGGCCGTGTGATGGCGCCGTCAACGAACAAGCCAGAGGAAGTCACCTGCGATTGCTGCAATGAAGATCTCAACATGTTCCTGAAGCAGCGAGGTCCCCTATGAACAACCGCAAGACCTACGATGTGTCTGTGACTACGGAATCGTCGACGTCCGAGGACACACTGGACTTCACGTTCCGTGTTCCCTACGGCGATGATATGCGAAAAGCTTTGGTCAAGCAGATCCATCGACGCCTTGGCGACCCGAACTTTCAGGCGTGGCCTCAGAGCCACGTCACGGATAACCCGCAGCAGTTCCGAGTCCAGTGGTATGAGGACGACCGCTTTCACGAGGTCATGATTCGGGTGGTGACCTACCAGGACATCATGACCGAGTGCCAACATCCGAACTTGTCTACGACAGTTAGGCTGACGAAGTGCCCTGACTGTGGTGACCACTTCGTGGTCAAGGTAGTGAGCATCATTGCTGCCTCGCGAGGAGGCACGACGGGGCCCCACTTCGAGTTCCTGCCCTCGAACTCCCTCGGGTGGACGTGTGGCGGAGGTTTCACGAGGCCTTGTTGAAGAAGAACCGCGTCCATGATTGAATACCCCCAGCATCATCGCCAGCGCCAAGGCACCCCGAGAGCACTGCATCGCCTTCGACAAGCTCGATGGCAGCAACATCCGCGTGAAGTTCCAGCCCAAGAAAGGCTGGTGCCTCTTCGGTTCGCGCACGCATCTCTTCGACGCCTCGCACCCGTACCTTGCAGGCGCGATCCCGTCATTCCATGAACGGTGCGCGGACGCGATCACGCCGGTCGTCGAGAAGAAGTTCCGACGCGGGGTGAAGGAGGTCATCGTCTTCGGGGAGTACGTTGGGGAAAAGTCCTTCGCTGGCATCCACGACCCAGAGGACCCGACGAAGCGCTTCGTGCTCTTCGATTGCCTGTTGGTATTCAAAGACCGAGTGAAGTTCATGCGCCCTCAGGAGTTCGTGGACGAGTTCGCAGGCCGCGTGGAGACTCCCAAGGTCATCTACGAGGGCAACCTCACGGACGGGTTCATCGCAGACGTCAGGGCCGGAGTCTACGAGGTCACTGCTGAGGGTGTGATCTGCAAGGGCACGAAGTCAAAGGGCTCCTTTCGAGGCGGCGTCTGGATGGCCAAGGTCAAGACCCAGGCGTATATCGACAAGCTCAAGACTCGGTTCGGGGACGATTGGGAAAAGTACGCGGAGTGAGAAAAAACGCTATCGGTACCCTTGCCTATACTCAGTACGTAGGTATACTCTACGTATGACCACCGAACAGAACACCGTCGTCACCAACGCCACCGTCGAAGCCATCATCGGGGAGTGCTGCTACATCTCCTCGTACGGTTACAACGACGTTCCTGGTGACCTTTGCCGGAACCATCGGTGCTCGACCTGCGAGGGTCATGGGTACGTGGTTGAGGTCGAAACCACGCTTTTCGTGTGTGCTTGCGGCGCTGCCTGCGAAGGTGACGTCTACGAAGAGAACGCGGATGGGAGCATCACCTACATGTGCTCGTACTGCGACGCTGTGCCTGGTCGCTGTGTGGACATCCTCGATGAGGACAGTGACCTCGCGAGTGCTGTCAAGCATTGGGACAAGGATGTTCTTATCCTCGCGCGCACGTCCGTAAAGAAGCCTGCGGCTGTTGTCGCGGCCTGAATCACCTTTCTGTGCGGGTTCCTGCATTGGAGCAGAGCCGAGTTTCTACCTCGGTGCTTTGGGGTTCGAATCCTCACCCGTACGCCAACTAATCATGGACTACAAGAAGCTTGCTCTTGCCCGCAGGACCCTTCACAGGCATGCGTGGCAGTGCATCTACATCCAAGGGGAATCCCGCTGGGAGTGGGAGACTAGACCTGAAGTGATTGCTGCGGCCGAAGATGCCGGACTCACGGAAAAGGACCTAGACCACCTCTCCTATGCAGGGGCTCATATTCGCCCGCCTCGTTGAATCTGTGAACGAATGATACTTGACTTCATGAGTACACTTCGGTACTCACGAGGTCTGTTACTTAGAAAAGGACACTGAACATGAACCGCAACTTGTTCCCGACGGCGACCCCGGCAGGTAATGCGCCCGTCACTGACACCATCAACGCCGCTGGCGGGGTCGCTTACGACCTCGGCCCCAAGCACAGCCTCGCTCAGATCGCCTGCACTGGTTGTTTGAACGATACGTTCTATGCCTCAGCGGCAACCCAGCTCGACACCGTGCTGGGTCTTGCCCAGAAGGTGGACAGCCAGTTCCTCGCCGACCTCGCCCTGTATTCCAGGGATCAGGGTTACATGAAGGACATGCCCGCGCTCTTGCTGGCTGTGCTTGCTGCGCGTGTGGACCCCGAAGCACGTCAGCTTCTGCGCACGACGTTCCCGCTCGTGATCAACAATACGAAGATGATCCGTAACTTCGTGACGATCATGAACTCTGGCAAGGTCGGACGTAAGGCGTTCGGCACCGTCATCAAGGGTCTCATCCAGGATGCGATCACGCGCCGGTCTCCGGACCGCCTGTTCGCTGACTCGATCGGCGACAAGCCGGGCCTTGGAGACATCATCAAGGCTGTGCACCCGAAGCCGAACTCTCCGGAGATGGACGGGCTCTTCGCCTACCTCATCGGCAAGGATACGTCCACGAAGGTGCTGCCTTCGCTTGTGCGTGACTACGAGGTCTTCAAGGCCCTCGCGGCCACGGGCAACGTGCCCAAGGGAACTCAGGTTCCCAAGGTCCCGTTCCAGATGCTTTCTTCGTTGTCGATTCCGGACCATGTCTGGATCGACATCGCGAAGAACGGCGGGTGGCACATGGTCCGGATGAACCTGAACACGTTCAACCGTCATGGTGTCTTCAAGGATCCTGAGGCTGTGAAGAGCGTGGCCGCGAAGCTCCGCGACCCCGTGGAGATTCAGAAGGCACGGGTTTTCCCGTACCAGATCCTCACGGCGTGGCTCTTCGCTACGGATTTGCCGCACGAGATCAAGGAGGCTCTCCAGGACGCCATGGAGCTGGCAACCAAGAATGTTCCTGCGCTCGATGGAAACGTCGTAGTCGCAGTGGACACCTCGGGTTCCATGTCCTTGGAGGCTGTCACGGGCACTCGGCCCGGAGCAACCTCGAAGATCATGGCCATCGATGTGGCTTCTTTGGTGGCGTCGTCGATTCTTCGGACGACGAAGCAGACCAAGGTCATCCCATTCGACACCAGGATTCATGACGCGAGCACGCTTAACCCGCGTGATTCCGTGATGACCAACACCCAGAAGCTTCGGAAGTTCGGTGGTGGATGTACTGACTGTGCGTCGGTGCTTCGGCACCTGAACGAGACGAAGGCCAAGGTCGATGTCGTCATCTACGTCTCGGACAACGAATCGTGGGTGAATGTGAGCCGGTTCGGGTACAACCAGGGCACTACGATGATGCAGGAGTGGGAGGTGCTGAAGAAGCGCAACCCCCAGGCCAAGCTCGTATGCATCGACACGTGCCCCGACGGTACGGCTCAGGCTACGAACCGTACGGACATCCTCAATGTCGGTGGGTTCTCAGACAACGTCTTCCTGGTGGTCTCTGATTTCGTCCTCGGGCGATCGAAGGACCAGTGGGTGGACGTCATCACCAAGCATGGTGAGGCTCGTAGGGCCCAGCGTGCTAGCAACACCGTGGAAGCTGCCCTTGAGGTGGCGGACCCGGTGACGAACGAAAGCGTTGACGAAGGCTGACCGAATTCGGTTGACTTCGACGAAGAGCTGACGTATAACCAACCTATCTTCTGAACGCAGCACTTAGGTGCTGAGTGAGAAGACCATGGAGCAGACTCGGCAGTGGTAGCCGAAGCGGACTGTAACCCCGCCGTCTCAGACTAAGTAGGTTCAACTCCTACCTGCTCCACCAAGAGTGAATACGGAAAGTGACTACAATGGTTAAAGGCTGACCGAAAGGTTTGCTGAGGAGGCTTCGAACCCTCCGACTCGCTGCAAAGCGAGGTTGTCACTCTCAACTTTCGTCACTCTACAATTTCAGGCGAATACAGATCTAGAGTACATAAAGGAAGCCGAGAGTTCAGGTTCAACTCCTGAGCCCCTCCACAAGAGGGGTTAGTGTAACGGTAGCACTACGGTAAAGTTCCTCTGGGTCGACCTTTTGGCGCCTGTTTAATCTCTGCGACGAATACTGACTACGAGTACATACCATACCATATCAAACCAACTCGTGGTTACCTTTTTGGCGTCGCAACTAACTTTGCACTGAATACAGATCGTCGGTACTTTCCATTATCAGGACGTGGTCGGAGGTTCGAGCCCTTCACTCGGGACCGGTCTGAGGTAACTCAGACGCTAGTTACACCCCGAGTTAGCTCAGTGGTAGAGCGCGTAATATCCCGACATCACTTTTGTCAGTGTAATTTTTCCTAGCAAAGCCATGGTGAGTAATCACTGTGGCTTTGCGCTTTTGGCCTTGCTATCGTGATTCAACTGCGTATACTTACTTCATGACCAACGAAGAACTACTTGGCGCGTACGCAGAGGAACTCGGCATTCGGTCGACGTCCCTCAGCACTCTCATCGACTCTCACCGTTACCTGCGGTCTCTGAATTTGGAGCGCATGGATCTGGTGAGAGACGCCATCGCAACTGAAAGGGAGCGTGCCTACGCAGACGCTAAGGAGTACGCACTCAAGCATGAGTGGGTCTCCGTGAAACGACTCAAGGCCATGTCCGTGCAGGAACTCGTCGACTTCCTTTCTCCTTTCTGAAATCCAAGTCCCATGATCTACCAGCCTCGCCTCATCGACCCAGAGACTCGCCGCATCACGCAGGCTCGCATCGTTCCTGAGTCACTCCAGGAAGCTCAAGCTTTAGCTTACCTTGCCATGGACATCACTGATGGTGGGTACGCGGACATGAACGACGTTGTGTTCGTTCGGTGGTTGGAGACGACCCAGCCGGAGTGTGCGTCGACCATGAAGCTCGTGATCTTCGGCACAGCGTTCGCCACTGCGTGCGCGCTCGGGGCGTCTCTCTGGCTCCTTCAGAACCGGTGATGGACGTAAGTTCATATCCGTGGCAGTCAATCACAGACGTTCCAAGGAACGAGCGTGTGATCCTCTACGTTCCTGGCCATCCAAAAGGAAAGGCACACGATGTTCGCACGGTCATGTTCCCTACGAACTATCCCGTAGAAAACGTCCAATGCCATGGGTGGTTGCTGCTGACGGACTGGCTCCTTCTGCACCCAGGAATGGATCGCGGGACTGTAGACCAGACCGATTGACTGTTTCAAGTTGATGGCGTAGAAAGCTGCATGACCGTGCGTACACTCATCCTCGCCATTGACGGTGTTCTCAACCACAGGGACTACGTAGCCAAGGTGGGCCTGAGCAACGACGGTGGCCTGGTCACGGAAGACGACATCGTGGAGTTCAAGCGTCGTACGCTGGACCCTCAAGCGATCGCGTACGTGAACTCCATCCTAGATGCTCACGAGGACGTGAGAGTCGTGATGCTGTCCTCGTGGTCGCCGTTGGCACCAGATCTCGTCGAACGAGCGCTGGTGGGTGCTGGGCTCCGCAACCGCTTCCATGGGCACACTCGGCGTGTAGGACGGCACGATGGAGACGAGGCAGCAGCTTACGTGGTCTCGCACAAAATCGACGAGTACGTTGTCGTAACAGACTGCCAAGATCTGAGTCCACACACGAAGGCTGTGATTACTCACCCTTCTGTTGGGTTGACCTACAAGCACGCGCAGGAAATCATTCAGCGATTTCACGAGGCATTATGACCAACCAAGAAGAAAAGTGTAAGGACTGTGGTCACACTCTTGTGTGGTCTTCATGGACTGCGGCCGAGGACGAGTGCCACGGCAACTGCGGGAGAACCACAACCTCGGCTGATCGTAAGAAGATCATCCGTCCGAATGAAAGTCCTCGCGGTAGCCGACGTCGATGAAGCACTCATCGTTGGTTTTCGCGCAGCAGGTACACACCCAGCCGTAGCCGGTGCATATGACTTCCTCACCCGTGAGGTCCTTCCCGCAGTCCTCGCACTCAGGAAGCGCAGGGGACCCATCAGCGGCCCAGCTCACGAGGCAGTAGTTGTACGAAGCGTTCAGAGTCGGTCCGGTGGTGGTCATGAGTAGAGTAGAGTATACTCACTACCGATGTGTTGTCAATGGTCCGAGTGATCCCACGAACCAACTTGTCCTGCTCCGACTACCTCGTAGTAGACATGTGCAAGGTTCGGCTTCCAGGTGCCGCCACGGATGTCCATGACAGTTAGCTCGAATTCCCACTCTTCTCGCTCTAGAAACGCCCATAGCTTGGCGTAGGCAAAGAGCTTATCAGGTGTTAACCTACTCGTGTCCTCTACTTCGATGACGTGCACGTACCGGTGTGCGACCTCGAAGGCATCTGGTCTCAAGCGGAACCACGCAAGAGACTTAGGTGCGCCTACACAGGCTTCTACGGTTTTGCGGAATCTACGTGTACGAAGTCCCTGGTGGACAGCACAAAGATCGCGTATACACTGGTTGTGCGGAGTCACAACCCGCAGATACACAAGGTAAATGACTCTACGTTTCTATTTGAAAGGCAGGCGAAGGTAGCCTCAACGGCTACCATGGCCGATGTATCATGACTGCGTCAACTCTCGTATTAACACAAGGTTACGTTCCTCACAGAATCGTGTCGTGGGAGCGTGCTGTGCACTTGGTGTTCGGCCGCCGCGCAGAGGTCGTGGCGGAATACGATGAGGAAGTCGGCACCGTGTCGATGACGTTCAAGATCCCAAGCGTCATCCGGCTCCTCAACCCGATCCCTCACAAGAAGAGGGCGGTGAGGTTCAGTCGCGTCAACATCGCGACCCGGGACGGCTTCAAGTGTCAGTATTGCGATTGCAAGCTGACGCTCAGCAAAGTCACCTATGACCACGTTCTGCCTCGTTCGAAATCAGGAAAAACTGAATGGACGAACATAGTGACAGCTTGTCACACCTGCAACAACCGGAAGAAGAATCAGACTCCGGAAGAGGCAGGCATGAAGCTAAAGAAGAAGCCAGTGAAGCCTGATTGGCTGCCGATCCAAGCATTCCATTTGGAGATTGGGGCTTCAATTCCTGATGCTTGGGCCAGTTTCCTCTATTGGAATACAGAACTCGAACAGTCGTAAGTCAAGAAGTTTGGCGTTGAAGGTACGTGATGGCAGCCTTCATACGCTCGATACTGTCTGCGAAATTGCCCAGACCATAGTTGCAGGGTCCACACAGTAGACCACGTACACATCTACCACACGTCTTCTTTTTAGCAGGACAGCACGTGTGGTCGTGGTCTACGTGGAGTACGGAATCTGGCATTTGTTTGCAGATCGCACATGTCCCTCCCTGTGTTTGCAGCAAGTCTGCATACGCTTCTGGTGTAAGCTTGAAATCGTTCCATAAGTGACGGTATCTAGTTCCTACTTTTGCCATGGTAGCTTTTGTATTGTATCCATGCGTAGTGTTCGCAGGCTTTGGCATACGAGCCATCTCGTTCTTATGGCAACCGCACGAAACGATACGTCCTTCGATGAGATGACACTTCCTTACGACCTTCTCGACACCGCACTCGCAAAGGCAGAGGTAGGCCACGAGTCCAGACCCCTTGTTCGAGATCGCCTTGGCCACGTTCTCTGCACGTGAGATCACGGTGTAGCGTCCAAACACCTTTCCTTCGAGGTGAGTCTCACACTGCCCGCAGGTCTTAGACGACCCATTGAGGAGCGATCCTGCTTGCACGGACCTCTCAGTACCGCAAGCACATCGGCAGGTCCAGCGGACCTTCTTCGGTGCGGAGTCAGGAGCTTCGATGAGGACAGTCCATTGTCCGAATGACATACCAATGAGGTTCTTCTTCATGTGGCTGGAGATAGCTTTACGCCAAATCCAGTATGGACTTATATCGTTTCCGTCACGTAGGTTCTCTCAACATGGTCTCCTGGAACCGGAAGTCCTTGTTCTTTCCCTTGTTTGGAACGAACCCAAACCGTGAGTAGAACTGCTCTAGTCGTCCTTTGGATCCTCCGAAGTCAGAGGAGGGTGTCAAGGCAATGACGTAACCTTTCTGGTCTGCGTAATCACAGATCCTCGTCATTGCTATAGACCCAACCCCGCTACTACGATTGGCTTTTGGAACGACGATCTTGTTCAAGACCATGACCTTATCGGTAGGTCGTTCGGAGATTGTAAGCTGGATACCAAGCTCCGCCTCAAGATCGTCTGCAAGAGAGGCGTGCAAAGACAAGGCAATGCTACGCAGTTCGTGAGCGGCTTTGAGAAGGTCCACAATCCTAGATACAGTCAATCAATCGCCCTGCGAGTACATCCACGTGTGCGCATAACCGAACCGGCGCTTGAAGCTGATTCTGTCCCATTCCTTGATCATCTGCTTGATCGTACCGTAGGGCACGTTGTGGACCGTGCGCCGATGGTGGAACTCCACGGTCTTGGGCACGAACTCCACAACCTGGATATCCGCGGTGGCGATCCCATTCAACAGCCCACTGATGGTCTTCAGGGACAGGTGAACGTTGTCGATGAAGATGCGTTCGACCTTAGGGTCAGCATACGCACGCTCCACCTTTTCTCTCGTGATTGCTCTGGCCTTGCGCCACTCCTCTTCAGTCCAGGCCAGTCCCGTCTCCTCGAAGTAGTGATCGTTCGAGCACCAGGCATAGGATCCTTCGGGAAGGTCCTTGATCTGATCACGAACCCAGGTGGACTTGCCGGAACCGGGAAGACCACGGACGAGGATGACACGACGTTCGAGCATGAAATGACCTCAGGTTAGCGCATAGCCATAAGGATACGTGTCGGTGAGAACCTCCACGAAGCCTTGGTTGACCAAGCGAGTCACCGCGTTCTGGATGCTCTGGAAGCGCACGTCACGTACGTCTTTCACAGCGATGATGATGTCGATGCGTGTGGCACGCTTCTGCATCAGCAGGAAAGCAGTTACCAGGCACGGAAGGTCCAAGGCATCGTCGACTTCCGTGCCCTTGAGGAGCTTCTTCAAGCTCGCAACCTCTGCCTTTGCCTCCTCGTAGAGATCTTGCATCCAATCGTGGTCCGTGTGGGACTTCAATCGGAGCTTCTCCTTGTAGAACGACACCTTACGCTTGGCGTCCGCAAGCTTCATGGTGCGCTGAACGATCAGTCTATTCGTTTGGTTCATCATGCTGCTAGTATACTCTATACCCATGCAAAGTGCAAGCACAGAGTGTACTCACGGCACTCGATAGATGAACGGATCCTTCCCGTCAGTGAGGACCTTTCCTTGAGACACGAGCTTCGAAATTCGGGTGCGTACACTCGTGTCATTGGCTCCGGTCACAGCGGTCACGAACGTGATGATCTCGTGGGCTCCAGCTCCCTCGGGTCTGCCTCGAAGGTACCGCATGATGTGGTCAGAAATGGTGCCTTGAGCGACAGCATCCTCTCCTCGGTCCTGCATGGCTTTGACGATATCCAGCTGAGCCTGAATGCTCGCTAGCTTAGTCTCCAGTTCAGCTCTTTTCGCGCTTAGACCCACAAGGAGCCTCCTTTTCCATGTTGCAATAGTATACCGTGTGGAACATGTAGTCAACAGTCAAGCTTTGCTTGACGGATCTTCTCAGAAGTGATTATCCCGTCGACACGAAGGAGAGTGTAGAGAGCATGAAGGTTAGGTGTATGATGTTTACATGCACCTACATGTATTTTCACGTCATCTGGACTTGTTGGTTTGTAATCCAGACACGCACCTTGGTGGAAAAGTGAGACCACGCGGTCCCCTGCTGCTTTGCATTGAACGAGCACGTTCAGACTGCTCCGCATGGTTGTTTTTCCTCCACAAACGAAACATCCAGGGGTCATAGCAAACTGGAAGACGTTGGGTCGACACCATTCCCCTGTTTCTGGGGGAGAGTCTATGCTCCCATGCTTTGGAGTTCCTTGCCTAGGATGTGCTCGAAGCTCAGGGTAAAGTGGCACCTGATATTTGGTTCCGAAGCCGATACTCGATCTCGTGAGCCCCTGGAAGAGGATCACGTTCAGTTGGTTACAACTGTCACAGGTCCACAAGGTGGTCCCATCACCAGACAAGCCTTCCCGTCCTGAACGGAAACCGCAGTAAGCACAGCCCCATAGGTCGTGGTCCTTGAAAGAAACCGTAAGCGGTTCTGTGACCACAGGGGCGTCTACGTGGAGCTTCTTTCTGGACTTTCGGACTTTGATGGGCACGATGTACCGTACCACGGTAGAGATATACCTGTCGAGAATTGTGTCGCGGATACTTCTTCGGCGGCGTAAAGGCTCGAAGCTATGACCAACGAAGACACCATCACCTCTGAATCTGAAACCTCTACGTCGGCCCCTTGCGCTCCTGAACCCGAGCTTACGGAGGTCCTCAGTCCTGCACTTGCTGCTTTGATTCAAGAGCAGGAGAGCCTCAAGGCTCGCCTTGTTGACATCAAGGCCAAGATCAAGTCGTACAAGAAGAGCCCAAAGACTGCGGCAAAGCGGGGTCCTAAGGGTCCCAGGACCTCACAGTCTATGGCCATTGTGCTTGTCGAGTACCTCCGTAAGCGGCCCGACGGTGCATCAGCCGCTGACGTCATCGAGGCCGTGTGCCTCGTCCACGGCAGCAAGCCCACGAGCGTGCGCACCCTACTGGCTGCACTAGCCAGCAAGGGTGCGGTGCTGAAGTCTGGTGCTAAGGGTAGCTTCCGCTATTCGGCGCCTGCTGTGGTTGCTGCCTGACCGAAAAGACGTGTCGTTGCGGTGTGAAATCCGAGGTTGAGAATCCTCTGGTTTTCACCGCCGTCGAACATGTCGTCTCTGGTTTCTGGCCACTTCACGATCGCGAACGCTGCGACTTTGTCGAGTAGGTCATCGGGGATCTGTGCAAGCACTTCCCCAATGCTAGGCTTGAACATGCCGTAGTAGCCCCAAGCGTGGTACGTGGTGATCTCCCCAATCACAGGACGGTATTCATCTACACACAAGATCTCAGGATCCCATGTGTAGGACTGTCCGATGATGTCTTCTTCCCGACGGGTCTGGTAGACCTTACCTCGGCGAAGCACGAGAGGTAGAATCTTCTCATAGCGGCGGTACAACTCAGCGCGGGGAACATTAGGGATCATCGTCGTCTACCTTGTGGTATGGGTGGGTTGTCGGCGGCAAGCACAGAAGCCAGTGCAAGAAATCGAGCAGTGTTGCGGCTCATGGGACGCGGTGGTGGTTGAGATGCCACGTACTCTGCGCGGTAGCACTTCCCGCACGTTCCTGGTTCCTTACGGAGAACGCCGCATCCTTTGTTGCAGGGAAACTTCTGGCGAGGCATCAGTCTTCCTTGATGTCGATGATACCGTCGCTCGTAGTCGCAGGCAGCAGGTCTTCCTTGCGGAGTTCCTGAAGCTGGCGCAGGCCGAGCTGCTGAGTGAACAGAGACAACGTGGCATCGAGTTCGGTCTTGACCTGAGACATCCGAGTCTCTGCGGACTCGTTGAACTGGTTGAGCACGAACTCAGCTCGGTCATCGTGACGGCTGTGAAGTTCCTCAGCCTTCTTGATCATCGCAGCCTGAGCCTTCTTGGACAAGCTCGATGCTTCGATTTCCTTGACGAGAGCATCGAACGCGGCGGAGGAGTCCTCTTCTGTGGTCTGCATGGACTTCTTGAAGTCGTTGACCACACGATTGGCTTGGTTCGTGTGCGTGTCTGGCACACGTGCCATGGCGCGACCACGAACGTCCGTGAGCGTACACGGAACACCCTGCCCGATGTTCATGGCCGTGATCGCCTCGGCGAACTGAGCCGCCGACAAGCAACACTCGACGATGTGGCTGTCTGCGTCCATGTCCGGCCACGCCGTCATCTCCGAATCCAGCGCACGGTACTGGGCCTTGGCGCGGAGGATGCGCAAGGTGATGAAGTGACGGTGCAGGACCGAAGAACCGAAGAGCTTGCGATCGCCACTCACACGGTTGAACTGAAGGCAACCGAAAGACTCGTGAGTCTCCTCTCGTTCGGTGCCTCGGCCCCAACGATCCGGCTTCTCGGTGACCGTCTCCTCCGGAGAAGGGTCTCGAAGATCGGACATTGCGCCCACGAGGTCCGCAAGCAAGCGATCGGTGGCTTCAGCAAGCCGCGATTCCTCGGACTTGTAGGAATTCTTCCGCAGGATGGTCGTCAGCTTACCCACGTTGTCGTGGATCTTGTTGGCGATGGAAATCATGGTTTCCACACGCGCATTCTCTTGGTTCTTGTTCATGGTTGCGAGTATACCGTGAACAGATCACGAACGCAAGGCTAGTATTCACCCATCGCGAAAAGTGCACGGTACATCGTGTTTGTCCAAGACCCAACCCACTTTCGCTCCTCGCCAACTACGAGGTAGGCTCGGTGGGTTGTCTTGTCCCAGCACACAGCACGCCCGTTCCATCGAACAGACGTGGTGTCGTTCGCCTCATCGGAAGAGGTGTTCACCCCGTGAACGCGGCGGGCCAGGGTAACGAACGACGTCCAATCAGGGGTCATGAATTGGACGCCGCGAGTACAGCAGCTTCCACAGGCGCCATCAAATCAGAAATATCCTTGTTGTGGAGCGCCTTGACCACAGCAAACTCACCTTGTGCTTTTGCTAGGTCACCCTTAGCACGACGAACAGCCGACTTGTTCTTGACACCTTGAGGTGCAATCACAGGCTCGGATGTGTAGTTCAACCTCACAGGAAAGTGAGCTTGAGACTTTGGGACCTGGGTGTTCGCGTACTCCTTGAGCAGCTTGTCTGCGGCCATCACCGCCTGGTACAAGTCTTCGGTGGTCTGGAGTCGGCCGTAGGCTTGATTCAAGGAAAATGCAAGCACACCAGCGGCGTCGAGTGCTACAGATGCCGCTGTGATGCCCTTATCACGAACCTTGGCCTCGTCACGAAACTTACGTTCTGTGTCGAGTATATTTGAGTCCGTGGCGATCTTCTTGAGCACACCGGCTACAACAAGCAAACGCTTGTGATTGTCTTCCATGACCAGGAAGATACAGGGTCAGTGCGAAGCCAAGGACATGGTCTCGGGAATCACAAGAGCCTTGCGCATCACAGCCTCCTTGTAGGCCATGAACACTTCGGTGTCCGTAAGCTCCTCCACTTCCTGAACATCCGCAGGGAGAAGCAAGGGGTAGCCACACGACGAGGCACGCACAGCCTCGATGAAACCCCAGACGCTGTGATCCTGGATCGTGACGGCATGGGAGACCATGTCGACAGGCGCCGTCAGGACATCGAGGCTCTCTTCGTCGATGAGATCGATCGGCAGCGGGGAGTACGCGTCCACCGTCAGCGTCATCACGAGCTTGTCATCGTTGATCGAGTGGAAATTCACATCCGCCGTCGAGTGAACGATCACGATGCCCACGGGCGTGGACATGCCCGACTTCGAGGTGAACGTGGCGACGCTCGCAGCTTCCTCCGCGATCTCCATCAGCATGTCCTTGTCCGGGAACTGCTCGCCGTGGGTGATCACCCAGTCGACCGTCACCGTGTGGTACTTTGGATCCTTGCGATGGCTGACGATGTGAGTCGAAATCATAGAATGTCCTCGCAGTGGTTGGTAGGTGTTGATGAGTATACTTACACTAACGGAGAAGTCAACTAACAATCGTGCAAGCTAGCAGTTAGTCCCACTCTTCGATATTCCACTCACGCCACGTCATGACCATAAGGGTCATCTGGTGGTCGATCTCATTGTAGAACATGGCCACGACCCATGGACTTCCTGAAGGGGACGCTACATCCCAGTGAACGATGCGCACCCCGTAGCCTGGGTCTACGTCGTGAGACGGTGCTCGTGAGGTCAACACGGACATCACAGAGATCCATTCCTCTGCGGTTACCGACGTCATCTGCTGACGCACACGCATTTTCACGTAACGAACCTTGCCTCGCTGGTAGGCAAACTCATAGACGGCGTCGGAGGTCGTGCAGATTAGGTATGACCAAGACCCGTTTTCCTGGTCGCACCATGCCCTATGGTCTGCTTCCATGGCATTCACAGGTGCAGGCAAGTACCCATTCGGAAAAGGCCAGCGTCCAACGGAGTGCTGAGAATACGCAGTTTCTGGGATGCTGAGCACGAACAGTATACTGAAAATCCTGAGCATCCAGACAGCGTACTCGGATCTTCTTTATGTTCAAGGGCAAAGGATACACATGGCAAAGAAAACAGCGCGCTCTAAGTCGACTGGAAGTAACTCCCAGCAGATGAAGGAGCCGCGCAAGGCTGAAGCTCCTCAAAAAGCGCCCCTTGTAGTGCGTCCCTCCAGGCCTATGCTTCAGTCTTCTCACCGAAATCGTAAGGTCGCTGAAGCGTAACCTAAAAAGCATTTGCGTAACGCATCGCGTCATGGTAACTTTGACGCATCATGAAACTCATCCTCCGTTACGTCTTTGTCCAAGGCACCATTGCTGTGATCTACGTGGGCATGGTGCTTGCCATCTCGTTTCTGACCTTGGAGGCTATGCGACCTCATTAGAAGGTATGTAGAAGCGTGCTTCCCCTTGAGACCTTGATGGCGCTGACACCACCCCAGGTGGCAAAGACTGCGCGCAGTCGTCGTATGACGAAGGTGACCGAATCCGAAGAGGGTGGGTTTCATCGGTACACCACGATCGTCTACGGAGGCAGCAAACCAGCGCGATCGGTGCTTTGGGTCCAGAAACCGGACATCAAGGCGCTTGCGAAGTGTACGTGCACGTGTGCTTACTTCCAGTTCCACTACTCGGTGGTCAACGCGCTGGTGGGAAGTTCCCCGCGTGTGCAAGGCCGACCAGGCGCTCTTCCTTTGGAACGAAATCCGAAGATGAAGCCTGGCATGTGCCCTCACCTCTACTTGTTAGCGGGTGCTCTCTTGGGCTCATGGATCAAGGCAAAGCGAGCGAAGGCGATCAAGGAGAACGCCGAGGCTGCGCAAGAGGAGAACGCAGACCGCTCCCGGTACTCGTGGCTTGACAGTGCGGACCTTTCTGCGGTAGTTGATGTGACGGCCGACGACTTCGGGCTCACTGCTGATGAGGTCACGGAACTCACGGACGGTACGGGTCGTAGTGCGGACGGTGATGAATGACAGACCCCTATGACATCAAAGACGATTCATCTTTCCGTTTGGTCCTGACTGCGGACGAGGCTCGTGATCTTGGTTACGATGTGTCTGATGGGTGCTATTTGCTGACCTTAGAGGGTTGCACGTTTCTGCGAGTAGAGGACAACCATGTCTCGCAGTCGTGAGGATACCAAAGACACGCTTCATTTCGTGTTAGGCACCGGAAACTGTTATGCACTCACCGCCTGCAAGAACGTGATGACGGAACACGCAGACAAATTGAGCACATCGAATGATCCTGCGGTCTTGAAATTCCTGGTGGACCAAGTGTTGCTCGCGTCCAAAGGACGATCGAGTCCGTTGGTGACAAAAGCCGTCCTTCGTTGCTTCCTTGATTACCCTGACCTAATAGCGGATTACTGATGGGCTGGGCTACGGGACACATCGTGCGCCTCAACGCAGGCGAGACCATCCAGTGCCGCCCTCGCGGAAACTCGATGACCGGTCGTGTGAACGACGGCGACCTTGTGACCATCGAGCCTATCGGTGACCGCGTGGTAGAGAAGGGTGATGTCGTGCTGGCGAAGGTTCATGGTAAGGAATTCCTTCACCTTGTGAGTGCTGTACGTCACGGGAGTACCTACCAAATCAGCAACAATCACGGGCATGTGAACGGTTGGGTCGGGCGCAATGGCATCTTCGGGATACTCACCAAAGTAGAGAAGTGACGACGTAAACCAGCAACGATGTTGCCCTCGTCGTCTAACTCCAGGTCTCTGTTTGCTGAGCGTGCGAACAGGGAATCTCTCTTGTCTTCAGAAGAGCTGTTCGACTACTTCGCACGAGTGCAGTTGCTCGTCAACGAATGCCTCTCGGTCATTACCACGAATTCTCCTTCTATTGCCATGACCGTGCTTGAAGTAGGCAGCGAAGTGGTAGCAAAGTTGCACAGGAACAAGAGCCTCTACAAGCGACGGGTAGAGTACGTTACGATCAACGGGGATGAGGTACTCAAAGACGCAGCCGCTAAGTCAGCTGATGAGCAGAACGCTGGTTTCATTTGTGACTGCTTTGACTTAGGGAGGGACCTCGTGAACGGGAAGTCTGTGGCCTCCCGTGTAGAAGACACCAAACTATCGCGGATGTTCGCGGAGCGGTTTGTTCGCGCGTGGTTGCTTCAGCTGGATGATTATGAGAAGCACACATGGGATGCAGCTCAGACGTATGACCCTTCTAGTTTTTCCTCGTCTCATGCCGTAGCGTCAGGGGCGCTCTTCAAGAGCTACCAGCAGACATCACTAGACCACGATGTCGGGTACGGTGTCGTTCGTTACGTTCGAGAGCGTGTGGCCGCCATCGACAAGATCTACGACAGGATCACCACAGCGTACATGCGCGTGATCCTAAAGATCGCCAAGGCCAACGCACTCCCGAACAACGACGACCATTTCCTCGAACTTTACCAATTCGGTTACTTCGGCATCGCCAGAGCCAACACCGTCTACGATTACGTGCTCCAAGCCAAGTACGTAGCCGTTGCCAAGTGGTGGGTTCGTCAGAGCATCATGTACCACATGAAGGCATCGTCAGGGATCATCAAGATCTCGCCGTCGATCTGGCAGCAGCGTGCGAAGATGGACCAGATCCGAGGGCGTGTAATTGCCCGCCAAGGATACTGCACGGACGCTGACATTGCTGCGGAGATGGGGTGCACAGAACGTGTGGTAGCCAACGTCTATGAGAGCATCCGAATCTCCCAGGTGGCGTTCGTAGAACCCGGAACCCCTGAGCTTGAGGTCGAGGTTGAAGATACCTACTCCTTGTTTTCAGACACTGTGGAAGCCATTTCTACGTTGCCTGTGAAAGAACAAGTATATCTTTCGTTGCTGTACGACCTCGGTCACGTCAAGCAGCCTGAGATCACAGCGGATGAGATCGAGTGGCAGCGGCTACGTCAACGTGCAGCCTCGGTGTTGATTGTGGAGGCGTGACAATTCGCTACGTTGACCTAACCGCAATCCTTGAGCTACTTATCTTCTCGTCACTGTTAGCCGTACTCGGCCGCTTCACACGACACACGTTTCTCTTCCCTCCGGTTACTGTTTCACTTTTTCTCCTGGTCATGTTCACGTGTTTGTGTCTGCGTCTGCGTCCGTACGGCTGACAGTGTCATCTCTTTACAAGGACACCTGTCACACATGTTTGATCTCGACGGCGAAGACTCACTACCTAGTAACAACGTCAATTGGCTTGACGGTATTCCCCTTGCCAAGATCAACGCGGAGTGCAAGGACAACCACAGGTTCTACCGCCTGTTCGGTCCTGCGTTCCCAGTAAGCGTGCACCCTTGCACGTGGATCAGCAAGAAGACGGGAGCAGAGACGTCGTTTCGACGCCTCTGTGCCCGCTTCAACCCCCTGACGGGCAAGGAAGATCGTACCTACCCGATGGGTCACCCGCGTGCGGGGCAGATCTACGACTGCCCTGGCTGCGAGGGTGGTATCAAGCTCCAGAAGCGGTTCTACATCCACGTCATCGACCGTGAGAACCAGCACTTCGGAAAGCCACCGATCGTGAAGGTCATGGAGATTCCGCACTCCGTGATGATCAAGATCTACGACATGAAGAAAACCAACAAGCTGCCCACGGGTGAGACGTTCTCTCCTGCTCATGCGCAGAACGGTCACGACGTGTCGTTCATCTTCAACTCCGCAGCCTCTGGCACGGACATGTACGGCGCCGCGACTCCTGTAGGCACCATGCGGTCTCCGATCACGGACATCGAGCGCACATACCCCACGTACGACCTTCAGGGCGCGTACGTGGCACGTGGTTACACGCAGGCGGACCCTGACGAGTTCCGCTCGTTCCTTTCGCGTGTTGGGCTCCTCGGGAGCAACAGCAGCACGGCTGGCGGTGGAAACAACGTCCAGCAGACGCAGATGCCCTCGACTCCTTTCGGGTCGCTGGCTAACGATGACCTTCCTCCGTCGTACGGTGGTGCGCCTCAGCAGCAGCCTCAGGCTCCTGCTGTCCAGCAGCCTCAGTTTCAGACGGCGGGGTTCACGCCTCAGCAGCCTGCACAGCCGCAGATGCCTGCGTACATGCAGCAGCAACCAGCGCAGCCTCAGGCTCCGCAGTTCCAGGGTGGTTTCCAGCCTGGTATGCCGCAGCCTACGGCTGCTAGCACGGCGAGCGGTCCATCGTCTCGGTTCTCTGGGCAGCCTGTTCAGATTCCGACGGCTCAGGTCCAGCAGCCACAGCACGATGCCTTCGTGGCGTCGCTCGCTGGTGCTCCTGCGGCTACGGTCGCTGCGGGTCCGATGCAGCTTCCTGTGGTCGGTGCAGGGCATCCTGCGTGCTTCCGGGACGACAACGTCCAGGGTACTCCCAAGTGCAAGGGCCCTGATTGCCCGAGCATGAACGAGTGCTTCGCAGACTGACCTGATTGTCCCAGGATGCTGGGCGTAAAGCTCGGCTGTGTCGGACTTGAAGTCAGTATCCTGGGACGAAGCTCTTCTCACCATCGAGCACGAAGAGGGTGTGGTGTTACTGCTAGTCAGTGACCACGTCCCTTCGAGGCTCTTGCGCGATCGTTTGCAACGCTACGTGCCCGTGTACTCTGAACGTGGTTTTGTCACCATCTCCTTGGTCGTTACCGAAGATTGTGCCTGTCACCCAGAGCTTGCTGCTGTAAGGCTTCCCCAGATTCGTGTGTTTGAAACAGGGGAAGAAACGCGTCGTGTCGTAGGCGTGCAAGACGAGGATGCGCTCTCGGATCTCGTCTAATTTCCCCTACAGTAGGTATACTTCAACATGGCACGACCAGCAAAGAAAAAGCAAGCAAGTAGTGAATTCTTGGCCTTGCTTCACGCGAAGGCGCGTGAGAATGGCAAGCGTTTTGACACTGCACCTGTCTCCCTAAGCAAAGGTGGCTACGTCAAGGGTGCAGTGAGTTTCGGGTCCCTCGGTATCGATCTCATCACCGGTGGTGGTTTGCCTCCGGGTCGTATGACCACGGGCGCAGGACCTTCGATGTCTGGTAAGTCCACGCTAGGCTACCAGATCACAGCGAACGCGACCGCTGACGGCATTCCCGTGTTCTACATGGATCACGAGACCTCCGCAGACGCGAAGTACCTTACGGCGCTGGGCATCAACCTCGCGGAGATGGCCGACGATGATGGTCTGTTCTTCTACTCGCCTGCTCACGTAGCGGAAGCGACGTACAAGTACATGCACCAGATGATGGATGTGTTCCCTGATAAGAACACGAGCGAGTTCGCGCCACCTCAGGCCATCTTCGTCATCGACTCGTTCGCTGCGATGACGCCCGAGGCTGCCGATGAGGACCCAGACAAGAACCTTCAGATGGCAGCGGCGGCGAAGATCCACGCGTGGGGTCTACCGCTTGTGAAGTCCAAGCTGCACAAGAAGAACATCTGCCTCTACGGCACCAACCAGCTTCGTAAGAAGCCTGGCATTTCGTACGGAAACCCAGAGTACGAGCCGGGCGGTGAGGCGCTGACCTTCTTCGCGGACCTCAAGTTGAGCATCCGTGGTAAGGGCAAGCCAGAGCTTGAGCGTGGGCGTTCGCTTAGGCATACGAACATCAAGGTCACCAAGAATAAGCAGTTCCCTCCATTCCTTGAGATCGAGGACCAGCTCCAGATCGCCTTTGGTTACGGGTTCGACCGCTTCTACGATGGGCTTGCGTTCATGAAGATGACGGGCCAGATCGAGTTCATCAAGCCGAAGAAGGGTGTGACAACCGGTGGCTGGCAGGTCAATGGGTTCGACCATTACAAGCCTTTGGCGAACAAGCTCGTGCCCACGAACGACCTTGTGGTTGAGCTGTTCAAGAATGACTTCCGTGCGGCTGCTACCAAGCAGATGCACACAGGGGAAGCATTTGATCGCATGTTCGCTCGTCTCAAGTGGGATGAGATGTACAAGTTCAACCCAGAGCACTCTGGCGTTGGCGAAGAGGGTGTGGACCCAGGCACCGTCAGTGACGAGGAAGCTGCGGAAGCCGCTGACGCGCTGGCTCAGGTGCTTGGGTCGAATCCTCAGAAGCTGGACTCGAACTTCGACCTCGCGGCTGAGATCTCCGGCTGACGAATTCTTGACTCTGGTGACGGTCTGAGAGACAACACGAGGATGAAGCAACACACCTCATGGCTCACTCAGGCCGTCACTGATCTTGAAGTCGCTGGGCTCTCCCAGGCTCACAACGCCCCTATGGCGACGTTGTCTCAGTACGACGCCAAGCCAGGCATTCAGACCATGGATGTGGTTAGAGTGCTCTCGTTCTCGGTGGTCACCGAAGATGAGTTCACGTACGTTCAGTTCTGGGCACACAAGCATGGCGCTGTAGTGGACTTGCACGTCACCCGAAGCCCTAGAGCACTTGTGTTCAACCCAGACGGGACCCTCAAAGGGTCGTCCTCGTACACACCCAATCTCTTGCCCAGTCAAGCATGGACGATGGCCAAGTCGGTGTTGACGCCTACGGATATTCTAGCGTACAACTGAGAGTATGACATTCTTTGTATACCGGAACTGGTTCCATGATGGAGGCACTGACCTCTACTTCCAGTGCCCTGACTACATGACCTACGAGCAGTTCCGTGGTTGTGTGGCCATGGCCTTAGCAGACGTTTTGGTTGCGAAGGTCGAAGAACAAGTTCGTGTTTGTGTGACCCAAACAGTCAACGCTGGCTTGTTTGACTCTATCAATACACTGGCTGACTGTTGCTACGGTGCAGAGAAAGACAACTTCGTCCAGGCTATGGCATCCCATGGTTGTGCTGTCATCGTGCCTGATGGGACTGTGTCTGTGTACGGGGATGCTTGTCACATTCGACGTGGCGTGCCCGAAGAGGAAGATGACACGAACTACGTGCTGGATTACCTGCACGACAGGAAGCTGAATCTCCAGGCAAGTTGGCGCAAATAGCGCTTGCGGTATCCTTCGTATTGGTATACCGTAGGCTTCTCAAACTAGGACGTTATCGTGGAATTCGATTTGGCAACCCTGTTCCCTGCCTTGAACCCTGAGGTGCGCGATTCGCGCACACTCATCTACCTACTGCGTCATGGTAGTCATGCGTACGGAACGAACACCGCGAGTTCAGACCTTGATCTCCGAGGTGTGGCTGTGCCTTGTTTGGAGGACATCCTCGGCCCTGACGAGGATTTCGGTCAGATGATTTCGGCCAAGCCTGTGGACTCCACAGTCTTTTCCATCAAGAAATTCATCAAGCTCGCCAAGGATGCGAACCCGAACGTGCTGGAGCTTCTGTTCGTGGAGCCCGAAGACATGTTGTTGGTGACGCCAGCGGGTGAAGCTTTGCTCGCAGCACGTGACATCTTCCTGACGAAGAAGATCCAGCATACGTTTGCGGGTTACGCAAAGAGCCAGATTAGCAGAATCAAGACTCATCGTCGGTGGCTCATCAATCCACCTACGAAGAAGCCTGACCGTAAGGATTACGGTCTTCCGGAGCGAACGATCCTACCCAAGGACCAGCTCATGGCTGCTGTGTCCATGATGACCAAGAAGGTCGAAGCGTGGGACGTTGACTTTGAAGGTCTTGACCCCGCAGCTCGCCTGGACATGATCGCTCGGGTTGGCGAAGCGTTGGCTGAGATGGGCATGTCCCTCGACAACCGCTACAAGGCCGCTGGGAAGCTCCTCGGGTTCGCAGACAACTTCCTTCAGGTTCTAGACCTAGAGCGGAAGTACAAGAGCGCCAGTGATGAATGGGCTCACTATGAAGAGTGGAAGGCCAAGAGAAACCCGGCTCGTGCTGCCCTTGAAGAGCAGCATGGTTATGATACCAAGCATGCCATGCATCTGGTACGTCTTGCACTTACCTGTGTGGAAACACTGCGCACGGGCAAGCTCAAGGTCAAGAGAGACGACGCTGAAGAGCTGCTAGCCATCCGGAACGGGAAGTTCACATACGACGAGTTGTTCGACTACGCTCAAGAGGTCATGGACCAGATCCCTGACGCTGCTGCTCACTCTCCGCTTCCTGATCATGTGGACGACAAGGCTGCGAAAGACCTGTGCGTGGCTATCACGTCCATGGTGGGTGACGGCGGCGTAGGGTTTTCTATGGCTGCGTCTGCTGCTCCTGATGAGACCACGGCGCGCGCCATTCCTCGTCAGAAGCGGAAGTTCAAGCCCTCCACGCTGAGTGGTTACGTACTCGAAGCGATCACGAAGGGAAACACCAGAGCCATTGATATCATCAACTACGTGACCTCCATCAACAATGAGTACAGGATGTCTAGTATCCGTAATGCTCTGACTTCTATGAAGTCAACGGGCATCGTGGGGGTCACTGGGGACAGTTGCCACTATCGGTACTTCATTGCCGCTGTGCCTGCGGCAGAGACTTCTGTATGAAGTTGACTGAAGCAGAGATGGAAGTTTTGCTGTTCAGTCATGATCGACTGTTCCGTATTGGGGACAGAGTCACTCATGTGAACACTCAAGGCCGGTACGTCATCACAGGCGTAGCTCTTGACGCCGACACAGAGACACTAAGTGTCAGGTATACGTACATGCAGGAAGACACACTTCTTGTGTTTTCTAGGTCTCAGGCTCAAATGGAAGATGGGCGCTTCGTAAGGACGGCCTCATGATTGGACCAAAACCAAAGACCACGGCCGCTGAGGCTCAGCTCCGAGCTATCCTCGGAGACTTGATGGCTGTTTCTGGGGAAGAAGCTCATACAACGACTGAGAAGTCATGGTATGTGTACGCTACGGATAATGAGCTGATGGAGCGCTATTCGGCGTTCTCGGCTTTTCTTGTGGCTGTGAGATCTGGAATCGACGTCAAGAAAGCGGAGCTTGCGTACGCCAAGAAGGTGCGCCTGCTGCGTGAGAAGATGGTCGATCGGTTGAATTCGGTGAAAGCATGACAGTGACCCACGACATTGGCGTTGCCTTGGCGGTCTCAGAATCTGGGATTGTAGGCTTCAATCGGGCTGACGGGACTACGGGAATTCCTTGGTCAGTCCCTGAGGACATGATTTGGTTCCGTGGGCTGTGCTTGCGCAGGAACGTGATCATGGGCGGAAAGACCTTGAGGGAGTGTCTACCCTTCCTTAAGTTCTGGTACCCAGAGGCTGTGTACGCTTACACTCGTGCATTTGATCCCGATTGGGTTCCGAAGTTAGGTGGCATTGATTGGGGTATCATCACCCCGCAGCGTCTCAAGCATCATCCAGAAGACGAGAAGTTCGTGGTAGTCGGCGGTGCTGACACCTACCGTACGTTTCTTCCTCTGGCGTCATGGGCAAGTCTTACTACGATTCCTGACAGCGAACTGGCTACACTCGCAGATGGAGAATCCTACATCTATGCGAAGGACATCGTCGAGACCATTGAGAAGGAGTTCACACTCAAGAAGGTGGTCACCCAGCAGACGAAGACCTGTGTGATCCGTTACGGAACGCGGAAGACAACCTGATGCTCGCTGAAGGAACACACATCTTCTGGTCTGACAATAGAGGTCGCGGTGAGCTGTTGAAAATCACTGGATACGAAGCAGACACCCACGATTACACGTTTGTGGGTGTGACCGAAGATTTCGGTGAAATCTACAAGATGGCTGTAGACCACGCAGAGCGTCAGGTTGTTCGTGCTCACGAACTAAAGACCTGGTGTCTTCAGTTCCAGGCTGTTGTTGATGGGGACAAGACCTTCGAGGTCCGTTACGACGACCGTGGGTTCTGCGTGGGAGACCACCTCATCCTTCGAGAGTGGAACCATCACAGCAAAGCGTACACAGGGCGCGTGGTCACTGCACGCGTGACTTACTTGCTCACACACGAAGATGCTGCGTTTGGAGCCTCCGTAAAGGCGGGCTACGTAGTCATGAGCATTCAACTGACAGGTTCGTCCACGTGAACAAGATTCTTTGGGTCTTTGACCTTGATTCCACAGTCCTCAACAACAACCATCGCGAGCACTTCGTCCAAGCGGACGATTGGGACAGCTTCCACGCGTACGAGCACGTCATCAAGGACCCTCAGACGGATTGGGTTCGTGAGATGGACCTGTGGCGCAACGGCAAGTTCCGTTACGGCAGCTACTGTTACCTCACGGCCAGGGACGAGGACACCCGCCCTGCGAGTAAGGACACGCTCCTTGGTCACGGGATGTTCGGTCCACGGACTCAGTTGATCATGAAGGACACCCCTCGTCTTGGACAATTTGCTCACGAGAAGGGTCACCACTTCAAGCCTCGTGTACTCCTGTCACTTGCCCATGCAAATCCTGACACCACGTTCATTTTCTTCGATGACGATGAGGACATCCTCCGGGTCATGGAAGCAGTGGCGCACCCGAAGATCCATGTGGTGGATTCTCTGGATACTCCGGATGTGTGGTTGAACTACTACGTGTCTACGTACAACATTCCAGCGGCCTGGTAGCGTAAAACGGAGGCAATGGACTTCTGGACACTGCCTCCGAACATGAAGGGCTACGAAGAGTGGCTCCCTAAGAAATTCACACCAGGCGAGAAGTCTGACCCTAAGATCATTGGAGCAGACGACAACTGCGTCTACGAACTCCGCAAGCCTGAGGAGTTGAAAGACACGCCGCCTGTTCTCGTGGATGTAGAAGTCCGTGAGCTACTGCCCTTGGCAAAGCTCCTTGGGCAATACATTGGCATCACGGCCATGCAGGAAGCTCAGTACGGGAACGTGCTGGAGCAGATCCGGCAGCGGTCAGTGTTCGTGGTCCTCAACGTGCTCCGAGCTAAGTTCCAAGACGGTGTAGCAGGTTACACAGGTCTGATTGTCATGTGCAAGCGGCACCCCATTGTAAGGGTCAACTGCAAGGTTCACCTAGCCACTGGACGGTTCGGTGTAGCGAACGTGCATCTCTGGAACAAGGAGAACGCGGAGTATCACATCCACGGGGACGTGGAAGGTCGTGTTCCTATGCAGGCTAGCCAAGTAGTGCCTTTGATTATGGAGTATCTCCAGAATTACGAAGGCGTCTTGCCTCGTTGAAACAAGAAGACATGGCTGGGGTCCTGTGATACCGTCCTGTGGTGTCTTGCGACCCCGTAGATGTCGACGTTCTGCTTGCGCGCGCGGAAGAACGAATCACCAACGCTGAGCTTATGCTAGCCAAACTCACAGGTCGCACAGCTGACCTGGAGTGGCATATAGCTGCCGTAGCTGAAATGTTGAAACCAAAGCCGTTTCAGCTTACGACCTTAGAAGAGCTTGAAAAGACGCACACGCTCGCCGTGCTTGCTGAAGTCAACGGCAACAAAGCACAAGCTGCGAGAATCCTCGGAGTGAGCCTACGCACACTCTACAGGAACTTTCATCGGTGGGATTTGACGGCAGGGGTGGACACCGTAAGCCCTTGACGTCGAAGCTTTATTGGTATACTAAAGCATCATGATCTCACGCAACACCATGACGCCTGAGCTATTGACCAAGCTCAACTCTCTCACCAAGTACCCCAGCATCGTCACCTACCATGAGCTAGGTGATCGAGGGGCTTTGAAGGAAGGCGTGCACCCTATGGACTTTGGGTCCTCGACGGTGCACGTGGCCGAGAAGATCGACGGAACGAACGTCCGCATTCTTTTCCTTGGGGATTTCTTCATCGTCGGAAGTCGCGAGGAGTTGCTCTATGCATCGGGCGATCTTCTCTCCAACCCCTCGCAGGGGATTGTCGAGGCTGTGCTACCGTTCGCACTCCGGTTTCCTGTGGCAGCTGTTCCTTACGGGACGGTCATCTACGGGGAGATGTATGGCGGTTCTCTGCCTGAGTCGAAGTCGTACACTGCTACCAAGGCCACCAACTTTCGAGTCTTCGATGTTCTGAAGTTGGGGCCTCATGTGCTTGGCCTAGACCAGGAGACTGTGGAATATTCGCGCATGCGAGACCGTGGAGTCCACGGTGTGTGGCTCACTCCGATGGAATTGAGTCCGTATTGCCAGGTCCTGAATCTTCCTGTGGCACCCTCGGTGGCACGGCTGTTTGGGAACGAACTTCCTCGGTCCTTGGACGATACCTACGACTTCATGAAGCGCTTGCTGCCCAAGACCAAGGTGGCCATTGGAGAGGGAGGCACGGGCAAGACCGAGGGAATCATCTTGCGCAACGCCACCCGTACGTTGATCGCCAAGGCACGCTTCGAGGACTACGAGCGCACGTTCAAGAGACGACCTGCTGTTTCTGCGGAGTAGCCTACCTAGGCTATGTGTAAAAGCAGCACATGAAGTTCGACAAGCACGAGTCCAAGGCACTTCTCGGGATGTGGGTGGGTGTCATCTTTTTCCTGTACTGGTTGTGTGACTGCCTTCCGCACACATACCCTTGACTAAAGGTCGTGTTGGGTATACTTTACCTGCATGACCAACATCAACTACAGCGAGACTCTGCACCACGTCTTCACGGCCACGATCATCCACGCGCGAGCGTGCGGGTTCAGTGTCGTGGGGGAAAACACCATGATCGCGATGACGAAAGAGACTACTCAGCTCACCCTGAACGTAGACTTTTTCGGGAACCTTCATGTCACACTCCATGCTCTGTCTCCTTCCGTGGATGAGGTCATGGTCGTGACTACGGCCATCGAGCGGATGAGCACGCTCAAGTTTCTCTGTCCTCCGGGCGACCTTCGTGACCTTCACGAGGGTGTCTACGAGCGCGTGGTCTCCGACCTCGGAGGGGTGTGATGGCTCTCTGGAAGAACGACACCAAGGAACTCGCAGACCTGCGAGACGAGATCCGTACCAGGGTGAACGTGGGGTGGGCGACCTACCATTTCCTTATCGAGCAAGGTCACGAGGATGGTAGTCCCATGACCGCGTGGGTGAAGGAGATGATCGAGGCTCTTCAGACTCGTGGGGCTGCACTCGACGCGTTCCGACGTGGAGACACGGACATCGACCCGAGGGCACGCTGATGGAACACACGCATACCAAGCCGTGCCGTGAGTGCCCATTTCGTCGTGATTCCCTTCCTGGGTGGCTAGGAGGCGACACGCCTGAAGGGTTCCTCAGGACGACGCTCGATGATGTTCCCATGCCTTGCCATCTCACCATCGACTACGAGGAGGATGACTGGAATGAGGATCAGATGATGGAGGCCAGTTACTGTGCTGGCGCTCTCAACTTCTTCCGGAACATGTGCAAGAGGTCTAGGGATTCTCGACGCCCAGAAGGTGAGAAGGACCCGACGGTCTTCTCCCGCCCGCAGGAATTCCTCGACCACCACAACTCGTTGAAGTCGCGCTGAAGAATTCGACATCGGAACCCTTGCATATGATGTTGGTCTGAGTATACTCTACTTATGACCAACACGAAGTTCACCGCTGCCCAGGCCAACGTCCTCAAGATCCACACGCAGGGCGCAGCCCTCCAGAAGTACCAGCGAGGCGATAGCCTCACGGATCAGGAGATGCGGGACGCCCGCGACTTCGCCGAGCTACTCTCCGAGCTGAGTAGCGCACATCCCGACTGCCGGGTCTTCCGGCTCTACACCTCCACGGCCCTCCAACTCGACGAGTTCGTGAGGATCCGTACGGGACACAACACCACCCGAACCGTCATCGACTGAGGAGACCATCATGACCATCGCCGTCGGAACCCGCGTCAAGATCACCAAGGGGTGTCAGAGCGAGGGCATCACCAAGGGCCAGTCGGCGACTGTCCTCTCCATCACCAACCCCGAGGGAGAGCCCACGTCCGCGTGGGTCCTCTTCCAGTTCCCTCGTCATCGGCGGTCGTTCTACGTCCGCTACGCCAAGCACCTCGACAAGCCCGAGGTCAAGGCCCACACGGGCAATCCTCTCAACAACATCCTTTTCAAGCCCGTGTGAGCGTCGAGTCTTCTTGAGTACCACGACCGGTTCATGTATACCGGTCGGCCATGTCCAAGAAGACTCGACGCATGCCACACGAACGCGAACAGCAGATGCTCCGGATGACGGAGAATGCGTTCAAGGATCATGTCATCCGTTCACGAGGCCAGGGGCGCTGGTGCCTCCGCAAGCGAGATCACTCAGAATACTGGTGTGAGATCGTGGCTATGGCTGGCGGTGGTCTCTGCGTCTGGGGCGACATCGACCTCGTGCTCTTCGCCTACTGCTCCAACTCCCTTCCGATCGCCATGGTGCGTTGGATGGGCGGTACCAAGAGCATGGACTACGTCGCGGAGAAGGCGAACATTGGGGGTGGTCGCAATGCCGCTGAGGAATTCGACGCTGATGCTGCGGTCGAAGACCTTGAAGAGCAGCTTCGTGAGTACGTGATCGACAAGGGAGAGAGCGGAGAAGGCATCTTCGCCGAGTTTTTCTACACGGATGACGAAGACGAAGACGAAGACGAAGACGAAGACGAAGACGAAGACGAAGACGAAGACGAAGACGAACCCACGGCGAAGCCGGCTGTCATCGACGCCACGAACGAGGTGGCTCATTTCTGGTTCCGGTTGTTCCGTGAAGGAACGCGCAAGGTCTCTGAAGGAGACGAAGCTCGTGCTCGTGCGCTCTCGAAGATGAGCCCCGAGAGCTTCTCGGTCTACTGGGCGTGCCGCGAGGCCATCGACAACCTCATCGAAGACCGGCACGAACCCTGCGAGGATGAGGACATCGACGCCTTCATGGCCGCGATCGAGTCTGCGGAGAATGGGGAAACCGAACACGCAGTATTCGCTGAATTGTTCAAGAACAGCGACGTGTACGAAGCCACGTACGAGAACCGCATCGGGCGTCAGATTCCTTCACGCATCTACTTCGCCCATGCTGCTGTCACTCGCCTGAACGAGCTGCTCTACGAGGAGCGCATGGAGCACTTCTACGCAGGACGGCACGTGTGCGGCCACTGCAACTCCGCGGTTGTGCATCATCCAGTGCCCAACGTCTACCGGTGCCCCGTGTGTCATTGGGAAGGTCCTGAAAACAAGACGATCTTGCCGCACGAGAAACCTAGCAAGAAATTCTGATGGTTGGCCGATCTTGACCACCGTATGGTCAAGATCGGCCAACCATCACCAGAAGACCTTTGGACAATCATCTTCTGGTGACGGTACAAAGGTTGCACAAGCAACAGGGGAGGGGTCTATGGATTTGAATTCTCTACTTGCGGGGTATGACCACGACCAAGCAACCAAAGGGCCTAGGCTACTTTGTGTTCGTGATGCGAAAAAGCCAACTATTACTGTCTGGGTTCGTTACGACTACCAGGGGTCACGAATAGACCTATCGACTCAAACGTTCACCCCCACGGAGTTCTTTGATTTCGTCAACGCTCAATTCAGAACACCCGTTACAACGCCTGAGGCGCAACGGGATGTTCTTCGAATGGTGGTCGAAGTCCTTCACACGGGGAAGTTCCCCGGTGTAGCTGAAGCAGCAGGGTGGAACTACGAACAGGTCCTTACGCACAGTCTGTCGCTCTTCTCTGAGACTTCTACAGCTTCAGAGAAGGTTGCTGCTTGATGTCACCCGTGAGCGGAACGACGGCCGGTGTTGTGAGCCCGAGCCTCAGGCTGGGCCGCGAACATACGGCATGCTCGTCGCAAGATCTCGTTCTCTTCCTTCAGCGTCTTGTTTTCGTCAGCGAGAAGCTTCAGGCGATCGCCCTCGTTGCTCGTCTCCGAACGCTGGTCGGTCGAATTCGTACGCTTGCGAGCCTTCACCTTCGTCTTCTTATTGACACCCCGAGAGGACTCGCCTACGGTCTCTTCCGTGGTCGTGGTCGTCGCCGAGGAGAGGGCGGAACCACGCCGCACCCCAGCCTTCTTCGTCCACTCTCGTAGGAGATGTTCGTGGATCTTCAACTCGCCTGAGACGTCTACATAGGACGCTCCGTGCCGAATACGCTCGCATGCTTCTGCCTTGAACTCCGGCGTGAAGCTTCGTCGGGCACGACGTGCGAGGGTTGGGGTTACGGTCTGTTCACTTTGGGTCTGTTCGTTGGTCATGTTCTTCCTTCCTATGAAGTTCTGACCAATATACTATTCTCTTGACAACGTGCAATCCCCCTGTGGGTATACGTTGTTGAATTTTTGACTAGAAACCCTCGATTTTCTTACCATTTCTCAGATGTAAGACAATCGTAACCAAGTGGTCTGGTTTCCAGTCATTACAGGTTAGTTGTTTTTCTGTTCACGGAGGTTAGACGTGGTTGTTGGATTCCCAGTTCATGTCACCGAACACAACCTTGATTGGGTCATGGCCATGGCCAAGTCTACGATCGATCTGTCCATCGACGGAAGCGATCGCATGACCGTGCGAAAGAACAGCGCCCACCGATGCGTGGCGGACCTTCTCAGCTTCGGGGCAGCCGTGGTCTACCAGCACCACGAGAACACGCTGTCGGTCACACGCCGCGTGAACTCGTAACTTCCACGTAGGTGGATTTCTCTTGCGTTGATTTCTGGAATGCGTATACTACCAGAACAATCTAGAGAAAGAGCATCATGAGTTCTATCGAACAGTACCAGCGATTCCTTGAGGGGGAGTGGACACGTGAACGACCCACGGAGCCTGGATGCTACCCCGTCTGTGCGATGGGGTTCGAGCACGAAGGTCCTGGGTGTCAGACCCTCCGCGTCGTCGACTTCGGCAACGGGAAGGTTCAACCTGTGATGAACTGGGGTGGTTGGTGGTGGTCCCGTCCGATCCCCAACAATTTCGGACTTCCTTCTGTTCCTGAGCGAACCCGTTCCTCTCGTCCTCCTCTTCCTTGGTGATACCATGACGATTAGTCTAACGCTTACGGAAGGCCAGCTTGAAGCGAAGCTGGATGTGTCGTACCTTTCTGGGCAGAGGCAGGCCATCGAGACCATGTACAACGACCTTCTTGATGCAGCAGCCGAGTATTTCAAGGCCGGAAAGGACGACCTCGCGAAGCACACACGTGACATCGCGCGCGGGTTCAAGATCAAGCTCGACGTCCTCACGGCCGACCTGACCATCGCACGCGAACGGGACAAGGTATGATTGACCCGCAGAATATGACCGATGCTGAGTTTGCTTTGTACTCCGCAGGTGTCGCGAAGGGCATCGACCTTGCCATTGAGCACGGTAGGCAGTGGCTATTCGTCACGGAGTTCGACGGTAATCCGATCGTCGGTGGGTTCCTTGCCACGGAGAGTGCCGCCAACAGCTACATTCGTGGCCTCACGAAGGAACGTGTTGACGCTACGAAGTGAAAGCCTTAGGGTCGTTCCCTAGGAAAGGCTTTTATTTCATGACCAGCAAGATTGAACCACTCGGAGACCGTGTCCTCATCAAGCGTGAGGACAGCAACAATAGGACGGCCGGGGGCCTCTACATTCCCGATGTTGCCCAAGAGAAGCAGGCACGTGGCGTTGTCATCAACGTAGGTCCTGGACGACTCGATGAACGTGGAGAACGCGTGACCATGAATGTCACTTGCGGAGAACGCGTCCTTTTCGGGAAGTACAGCGGAACGGAAATCCAGGACGATGGCGAGGAGTACATCCTCGTTCGTGAAGACGATATCCTCGGTATTCTTCGCGACTGATTTCTGTAGACACATGCATGCACTTAGCATTACAGTCACAGAATGACGATTGATGTTGAGTGCACACTGCGTGTCCTAGCTGTAGACGGCGTAGAAGTAGAATACAAGGTAGGAATCTGTCTTGGTTGTCCGAGACGCGAACACTGGAGCCTACCAGCGCGTAGAGCTGGAGTTCAATGGGCAGCGTATCGAAGTATTGGCGTCTGACCTCGAAGCTGCCATCAAGAACGCCAGAAACAACGGGCACTACTGAGATGTTCACCATCAATCAGAAGCCAGACTACCTTCGTCTGGACTACCCGTGCGATGTAGTATTCAACGGCGTGCAATATCCGTCGGTGGCTGATGCTATCAGGCACACGAACTCTCAGGATGAGATGCTCCTTGTGGGCTTGCTCCTTCAGAAGTTCGGTGGGTCACTTGGTGATGACCTCGTACGCTTGCCTGATCGCATGTGGGCAGAATACGAGCCGTATTCGTGGTGGAAGCACGGTCTACTGAAGATGCAGCGTGGGCTCACTGTTCATGGGGCAGCGCTCGCCCGTGTGGTCATGCTCCTGCGTGTGCGGAATCTTCATCGAGACCCACGACCCTCTGTTGACGCTTGAGTATACCTGTGATAGATGAAGACCATGGACTGTCACACTGGTTTTTGTCACGGTGAGTTCCCTGCTCTCATGGCGTTGATTCCGTTCGCAGCAGCGGGTATTGCGAAGCTTCGCGGAAAGATTCAATCATGGCGACGTCGTTGATTCTCAGAGCGATGCACTTCGCTGCCAGGGCTCACGAAGGACAGCACCGTAAGGGTCCTAAGGGATCCCCCAAGGTGCCGTACATCGTGCACCCTATGGAGGTCTACATGATCCTTGAGGAGATGGATCCTCCGAACCAGCTTCTAGGAGCTGCGGCATTTTTACACGATGTGCCCGAAGATTGCGGTGTGTCGCTGGACTACATTGCTCTTGAGTTCGGGGCCGATGTAGCTGCATTGGTGGCAGAGGTCACGGATCCTCCGGACCTTCATGGTAAGGAAGCCAAGGCTTTCCAGCTTGTGAAGGCCCCTCTGCTTTCCAGGTACGCAAAGAGGCTCAAGGCTGCGGATAGGCTATCCAACCTCCGTGGCATCTACGAGGAACCTCCTGGTTGGGCCCAGAAGTCGTTGCAGGGATATGCAGAGCATTCCATCAAGATGATGGACCTCTTCGAGACCTCCAGTCACGAACCACTTCACAATGCAGTGATCCCGAAGGTTCGTCATTACGCGAATTTGATTATCCTGCGTGCTGAGGAATCATTAACCTCAGGTGGTGTCTGATGGCCAAGGTCATCGACACCACTGGCCCAGAGTGGTCTTCGGAACTACCCACGGAGCGTGGAGTCACCTACTGGATGTACGTGCCTAGGTCTACCACGAGGCGTAAGCGTGGCATCCGCTTTGGGAAAGGCATGTACCTTGTGCAGTGCCTGGGTTTCACCATCCCCGAGCGGCCTGAGTTAGGCCGTAAGTACGACATCGCGTTCTCGTTCTCTGTATACGAGCAAGAACTCCCCAAGCGTGTAAGGTTCGCTCAAGTCCAAGACCCACCAGGGTGCAAGCGATGAAATCCGACGACGAAGAAACCGTAGACGTGCCCGTGTCTGCTATTCGTGATGTGCAGAACACCATCTGTGACATGGCCAATCACTTGCTAGCTGTGGAGCGCATGCTACCGACGATCCGTAGGGCACTTCGGGCTATGCCACCTTCGGAGTCTGAGGCTACACTGCGTAAGCTTACGTCCATTTTCGGGGCAGACACCCAGCCGAAGAAGAATCAAGGTAACTGATACCCATGGCCACAACACTACCTTTCCTTACACTTGACCAGATTCGAGATCAGCTCAAGGAAGTTACAGATCGACTTCGTCATGTGAAGCACAGGAAGATGGAAGACTTGAGGGCTGATTTGGCTTTCTCTCTTGATGCCATCGAGAGACTAGAGCAAGCGTTGGTGTCTCAGGAGCAAGCCCACGCCATCGAAAAGAACCTCAGGGTCCAGAGGGTTGAAGACGTTCAGAAGGTTCGTGCGGAGTTCACGGCAGAGAACACCAAGCTCCGTGAGGCCAATGCCAGGCACCAGCAGGACGCTCAAGCTGCGCGTGACGCAGCTTATGCTGCTAAGCGTGATAGCGAAGCTTTTGCGAAGACCATGTGGTCTCAGGCTAGGGATATCCTTCTTGCTGCATTCCCTGGAGTAAGAGCAGCAAAGAACTCGGTTGCTAAGGACCCAGCCCAGATCTTCGAATTGGCCGTCTATGATGTCTTCATTGCTCAAGAAATTGAGCTAGAGAAGATGCAACAGCTGTGGAACTTCATGTTCTCCTACGAAGCTCAGAATAAGACGGTTCAGTGGTTCGTTGCTGCAATGACGGATACGAAGGTCCACCAGTCACCTCCTACTCCTGGTGCCCAGCCCTCAAGCTACGATATCGACCGGGTGGCCGCAACGATCATGAAGTTCAAGAACCTTTCGTGGCACCTAGAATTTGGCCGAATGGCCTACTACGGGTGGACCAAGGAAACGGTGGAAGCTCTTCAGAAGAAGATTCAAACCTACGGTGTTTGACTTCTACGTAGCACCTAGAGTATCTTCTCTGTGCTATGCGTAAGGACATGCACAAGGTCATTGTCGAGCAAGAACGCTACGACGGTGGAGGGTTAGGACGTCAGTCTAGGAACTCTGGCCGTGGTCGGTCAAAGTTCCGTGCAGATAGTGACCCCGACAGCTACGTTGGTCCAGAGACCAACCGTAAGCTTGTGTACAAGTATGAGTACAAGAGCTTTCGGGACCACCTCTCTCCGCTCTATCGTTTTCTCAAGCAGAACGTCGGACGACCGTGGGACAAGGTGTACTCGGAGGTCTGCTCGCAGGCCGACGCTCGATCCGTCACAGGCTATCACTTGCGCGACCACGTGCATTTGTACGTGTGCACGGACCTCGATGCGGCCGAGGAAGAGATCGAGCGGCTCAAGCAGGGCTCCGGTCTCTGGCAGTGGCGCACGTTCTCCGCGCAGTTCTACGTCGACGCCAAGGGCTTCCTTCGGAAGTTCCCGAAGCATGCTACTCGCCGTGGAGCTACCGAACCACCCGAGTTCTACGTGGACGCGGACAACGCGAAGCTCCACTACGTGATGATCAACGGGAGCTGGTACGTCGAGGACATGTCGAAGCCCATTCCGAGTCCGCGTTGGGCGAGGGATGACGAGGGCAACCTTCACATGTTGAAGATGCCTCCGCTTCCACGTCGTCAACTCTCGTCGAAGGAGATCGCACGTCTCGGTCTGCGTGACCTTCCGGTGAAGGACCGGAAGGCTACGTAAGACAACGAATCGACGGGTGGTCTTTTAGTTGACTTCCAGTACGCGCGAGTATATTGTCGCGTCATGATCGCGCTGATCAAGACCGTGCTGATGGTAATCGGATTCTTGTCCGTGCTCGGCTTCATCCTCCTCACCATCCTCGCGTGGAGAATCAAGCCGGAGTCCAAGACCCCCGCGCGTCTCCGCAGTCGACGATTGCATGGATCTCGTGCGCCGACGCCGCACGGAATTCGGCTACACGCACGACGAAGAAGAAGACGAGATAGTCTACGCGATCGGCTGCGCCAAGGTACTGGGCGATGAGGATACTGCTCGTCGTCTCACTGCACTGTACACGTCCTTCATCCCCAGAAAGTCCTGACCCATGAGCATCTTCCGCAAAGTCGCTGGCGCCTTCGTCGAACTCGAACCAGAGGCCCCCGAAGCCGCTGCCCCCGCGCTCACCACACGTCCTGAGTTCCGCGCGCTCGACGCGGAGATCACCGCCGAGTTCAGGAGTCTCTGATGACTGGCACTCCTCCCTACGACATTGAAGAACTCAAGACGAGGATGGCTGAGACCGGATGGAAAATCCGTTTCCAGCCAGGCGACAAGATCACGGCCGAGTGGTACGCCCCGTGGACCCAAGAGAAGGGTCACGAGCGGATGGTGACCGAAGGCATCGTGGTCTACTACGTCAACGAACACACCATCCTCACGGACATGGGAACTCACGGTCTCGTGATCATCCCCGAGCACAGGATCCTCGTAGAGGTCAACAAGTGCTACGCGTGCAATACCGGAGACGTCGTGCGTACGATGGACACGAGAGCGCTGCGTGTGGGCACCCAGGTCGTCAAAGAATCGACCCCGTCATGGACCTGCGTGTCCTGCCAAGAGGTCGTCTACAACATCATTGACCTGATGGCTGCCGAACTCAACGTCGCCCGCCAGCTCATCGAAGGACCCCTCTTCCCCGAGGTGTTCGCGTTCTCGCGCAAGGTCATGGGCTGGAATCGCAAGCGCGTCGCCGATGTCTTCGAGGTCTCCGAAGACCAGATCAAGCGCTGGGAGAGCGGGGAAGACCCGATCCCCGAAGATGCGAAGAGTGTACTCAAGGGCTTCCTTCAACGGCACCAGGTGACGTGATGTCTATCACCTTCGAACGCATGTGGAAGATGATGGAACGTGTACGCACGATGTCCATCTACGACAAACCGAACCACGCGGACGCGAACATCGACCGGATCGAGCATCGCAAGGAGGAGCGGGAGTATAGGAACGCGCACCGTGACGAGCTGCACCTCGGGCGCTCCCTGCACTCTCGTCGGCTCAAGAACCGCGACGGTTACAACGATCGCGAGCGTGTCTTCGCGCGCCACTGGATGAAGGAGCGCAGGTCTCTGAGCTGTCTGCTCTCTCCGTATCCTCACGTGAATGTGAAGTACAAGGACATGACACGGACGGACTGGGATGATTTCAACCGCCCCATCTACGTCACGAAGCGGGACGCTGAAGTTGCGTTCACCATCATCCCGTGGCTCGGGTCGAACGGCGGCTTCCATTTCATCGAGACGGCACTCCGAGAGTGCGGCTACAAGATCGTGAAGTCATGAACAACGACGACCTCCGCAAGCTCCCCATCCCCGTGCTCGTCTTCATCGCGGTCTCGCTCTACTGTCTCACCTCGATCATGATGTGGGTTACGTGGAACGTCTTCCTCGCGCCGCTGTTCGGGCTGCACCCGCTTCCGTTCGCGCACGGAGCAGTTGTCGTGTTGCTCCTACTCTGCATCAAGAACGTCATCGAGCTGCTGATGCAGCCTGCGCGCAAGCCATGACGCGCATCCCTCTTCCCGTCGATCCTGCGTGGGGCCACGGCAATGCCGTGCGAGCACGCATCCAAGGTCGACTTCGTAGGCACACGTCTACGAGCTTCACCACCATCCTCTCGTGGTTCCCAGGATACTCCGCGAAGGAAGTCTGGGCGGCTCTCGAAGAGGCACGCGTCGACGAGTGCATCCACTACAGCGTTCGTCACGGTGGCTGGTTGTATGGGACCTCTTTCTGATACTCTCCGAAGCCTCATGAAGAACTCTGCATCCAATCCTCTCCACGAACTCGGCGGTTGCCTCTTCGCGATCGCCATCGTCGTCCTCATCACCTCCCTCGTCGGGTGGGCCTTCGCCTCGCTCTGGAACTGGGTCGTTCCGGACTTCTGGCCCGGGGCTCCGCACCTCACCGTGTGGAAGGCGGTCGGCGTGCTCATGCTGATCGGGTTCCTCCAGCGCGGCGTGAGTGTCACCGTCAAACAGAAGAAGTCATGAGGGTGTTGACAGAGTGTACTCGTTCGTGAGTACACTCCATCCATGATCCTCGGAATCATCGTCGGCTCCGCCGTCACCTACCTCGCCTACCGCCACCACACCACCAAGCCGCAGCCTGCAACCTACTGGAGTCCGCTTCCGCGTCTCCCGAAGTGAGGTTGCACCTGAACAGTAAAGTGCGATTTTGAAGGACACATTGTGAAGATCATCCTCCTCAACATCCCCGCCGTCTTCCTGATTTGCTTCGGTGTGCATGGATGCTCGCAAGGACACGAAGTCTATGGCTTCGCGGTCCTCGCTAGGTTCTTTGTCCTTCACACCATCAAGAGTTAGCGGACGAGCTTACGTAGTCCAGCAGCGGCGGTCAGAAGCACAGAAGACACCTTCTCAGGCACGAAGTTCGGGCAGTCAGTCTATACGCTCACTTTGCTGGTTGATTCGACTCTACAGTAGACATCAGCGTGTTCAATAGGCTGATGAATTCCATGTACGTAGACTTTAAAAGCTCAGGTGCCCTGTTCTCGGCCATGGCCGAGAACAGGTGCTGGAGCTGACGAGTGGTGTGGTACGCCCGTGCCTGGTCGTTGAATCCGTGCACGACCAACGAAGGACGCACAGGAAGACCCATCGTTTCCGCGAGCTTATTCAGATCGACCACGAACTTCGTGTAATTCGAGAACTCCACGGCCATGACCAGTTCATCTACCGCAGCATGAGCTGTAGCGTAGTCCAGTGTAAGAAGGTCGAGAGGCTTGGTCATGGTTTCCTGGGTTCAGTTGTTGGCGTCTGCGTTCATCCGTCCCTCATAGAGGAGTTCGAGCAGAAATCTCTGAAGCTGCTTGGCGAGGGTGATGTTCCTCGGGTGCTGAAGGGCCTTGTTCACCAGGTCTTGTCCTACCACACGGTCCACATTGCTGACGTTACCATGGCAGTTGGACACCGACGTCGAGGGGTCATAACCCTCCACACACTTGAGCGCGCAGATGACAATCGCCGAAGCGTTCACTTCGTTGTTGTCCTTCGCTTTGGTTCCTTCAATACGTTCGTTCATGGCGTCCACCACATCTCGAACGTCTTGTGCCGTGTCGGCTGCATCATCTGCACTGTACCCAAGGTCCATGAGGTGAGCCATCTCGTGGCACCAACTCTCCAGGAAATCAAGACCGTTCAACCCCACAGACTCACTACGGGTGGTGTCGTAGACGGACTTGATCGCGTTGTTGAGGATGACGAGGTCGTCTCGGGTGATGTCGTTGGTCATGACCGAATCTTACTTGCTTTGGAGTAAGAGTCAAGTATACTGAACGCACTATACAACGGAGACTGCCATGCTCGGAACCGCCATTGCCATTGCCGCCACTATCCACGAGACCCAAACCGATAAGGGAGGAAACGCCTACATCCTGCACCCCATCCGCATCATGATGAGGCTGCGCACGGACGACGAGGAGCTGATGAGCATCGCCATTCTCCACGACGTGGTCGAAGACAGTAAGGGAGTGGTCACGCTCGAATTCCTCAAGGAGAAGGGATTCTCTGACCGTGTGGTCACGGCTCTGACGCTGCTCACGCACGACAAGGACGTCCCCTACGACCAGTACATCCGGCGCATCGCCACGAACCGAGACGCCACGCTCGTCAAGCTCGGAGACCTCAAGGACAACTCCGACCTCTCGCGTCTCAAGGGCGTGCGGGCCAAGGACTTCGAGCGTCACGAGAAGTACATCCGTGCGTACACGTACCTCAAGGAGGTCTCGAAGGCGGACGACCTCGCCGCGATGAGTCGGCGGTGAAGAAGCGTACGCACACGCCCGGTCTCTTCGACCTCGTGAAGATCGGAGACGAGATCGCTGTTCTCGGCTACCGTCCTGTGCGTGGGTGCGACCAGCCGTCGTCCATCGAGAAGCGCAGAGTCATCCGCGTGTCGACGAAGTTCTTTGTGCTCGACGACGAGACGAAGGTCAACTTCGACGGCACGTCGCGATCTCCTCGCACGCACCCGTACCTCTACGACATCGCGTACTGGTCTGCGGAGCACGACGAGATGACGAAGGACATCCTGCGACGTGCGGACCTGTCGGACACCTTCAACCGTGTCCACGCCGCGATCTTCAAGCTGACCAGCGGGCAGCAGCCGATCCCCGAAGGGTTCACGGAGACTCTCGCACGTGCGGCGGATTTACTACCTTGACTCTCCGTACGAGGTAGAGTATACCCAGGTCATGACGAACTACACGAACCTCGGCACGTGCGCGTCCACTGGATCTACCTGTGCCTATCAGCTCCCGACCATCGACGGGCGGGTGAGGGTCGAACCGCAAGACATCGACTTCTGTCTCGGCGGCAACACTGGTTGGGCACAGCGTCGAGCGTTCGAGTGGGGTTACCTCGGAGCCATCGCTCACCGGAACGGCGAAGAAGCAGAGTCCATCTATTGTGCGGAACGTATCGCCAAACTCAAACTGGACTACGGATACTGATGACTACCATCCACCCTTTGGAAGAGACGTACGCAGAGACTCTGAAGGCGGAACTCCAGCGTCTTTCTGACTCCGCACTGTCGTTGATTCCACACGTTGGAGTTCTGAAAGGGACTGGGGAACCCGTGGACCTTATCCAATACCAAACCAACCTGGCAACGCTCGCCTCCAAGGTGGCGAACATGCAGAACCTCCTTGGTCGTTGGGAAGGCGTACGTATTGCTGCGAATCAGGACATCTCAGAATGATCAAACCTACGCCAACTCAGATTGACATTGCTGTGGCTCTACTGACTGCTAGTGCCCAGGACGCACGCATTGACATGCGAGGCATGGAAGACGAGGAAGCTTCTCTTTACCTAGAGAACGTAGAAGCGTGGGAAGCCGTGGCCAAGTTCTTGTCCGGGCAGCCTTCGGTTGTGCACATCGGTGTTCACACTTCCCATTGCTGCGCGGTCCACGGCTGCAAGTACGGGAACTCGAAATGTCCCGTGGTCCTCGGAACCCACAAGCAGCAGTATCCGTGTGAGGACTGTGGTTGACGAAATAAGCGTAGTACGCCCTTGTCTTGCGTCCATAAGTGGGTATACTCTACGCATGACCAACACGAAGACCAAGTCGTTCAAGATCAAGGGCCAGACCTACACCGTGACCTTGGATGTCAAGGACAAGGGCTGGCAGCTCACGATTGATGGTCAGGAAAAGCCGGTTGCGGTGGGCATGTTCAACCACGGAATGCTCGACACCGAGGATGCTCTGACCATCCGCGTGAGCGAAAAGGTTGAGAACATCCTGCTTTGGATGACCGGCGACGTCAACACCGACCTCGATTGAAACCACCACCACCACCACCACCACCAA